>MAAB01029218.1_pt1 | contig 60144 bp, 54 predicted proteins | sample 1115991 | NCBI WGS metagenome assembly MAAB01 (sample SAMN04961124, study PRJNA320927) | seawater metagenome | isolation source: sample BD02T18 sea water enriched with oil for 18 days | place: USA:Gulf of Mexico | collected 2013-07-27 | reverse complement strand
GCATCTTCCTCAGAAGGAACAGCTTCATCAACGTCCATCGAGTCTAGTAGGGCATCAATGTCATCTGGATCAGTTATTTCTGCTTGAGTATCGTCCTCAGAAGGAACAGCTTCATCAACGTCCATCGAGTCTAGTAGCGCATCAATATCATCTGGACCGGTTATTTCTGCTTGAGTTTCGTCCTCAGAAGGAACAGCTTCATCAACGTCCATCGAGTCTAGTAGCGCATCAATGTCATCTGGATCGCTTATTTCTGCTTGAGTATCTTCCTCAGAAGGAACAGCTTCATCAACGTCCATCGAGTCTAGTAGCGCGTCAATATCATCTGGATCGGTTATTTCTGCTTGAGTATCGTCCTCAGATGCCACGTCTTCAACTGATGAATCCAACTCTGCTGATGGCTTTTCATCATCATCACCAAGATCCCCTAAAAGATCATCAAGATCACTTTGATCCAGTTGGTTGTCAGTTAACGTTTCATCTTCTGAAGAATCATCATCCGCTTCCATTAGTAAAGAATCTAAAGCATCTTGACCTAACTCTCCACCTTCAAGCTCATCGTCACCATCAAGTAATATATCTTCTAAATCATCAAGATCATCTAATGCATCATCATCATCGTCGTCTAAATGAATAGCGTCATCATCTTCATGAAGATCTATAGATAAATCATCATCAAGGGATAACTCATCATCAAGGGATAATTCATCATCAAGGGATAACTCATCATCAAGGGATAATTCATCATCAAGGGATAGCTCATCTTCAGTAGACTCAAGATTTTCTTCAGTTCCTGGCTCTGGTTTAGTTTTAGATTTTTTCTTGGTTTTTTCTTTTGGAGAGTCTTCTAAAGATACTGCTTCACTTTTTCGGCGCTTAAGAATAAGCGCAACAACAGATAAAATAAAAATAGCAGGCAGCGTAGCCATTAAAATTTTAAACCAAAGACTGGTAAAAATATTATTTTCATCTAGTTTGGCTTGCTGCTTTTCTAAAAGTAATTCTTGCTCTCTAGCCTGTGCTTTGTCGAGTAGAGCTTGCTGCAATTTAATCATGTCATTCATTTGCAGCTTAATTTCTTTACTTTTAGCAACCTCTTTTTGCATGGTTCCTAATTGACTATTAAATGATGATAAACGCTGACGTAAACCTTCATTTTCTTTTAAAATAGCTTGTAAGCCACCAATTGAATCCAAAACGTCATTTTGAATATTTTCTAAACGCTTTTGCTGTTCGTTGTCAATTTTTGTTAATTGATCGTTTATTTCAACTTTTACTGTATCTAAATCTTTCTTATTAATACTTGGTATTGCAGGCGTTGTTTTTTTAGCGGTCTTTTTAGGTTGATTCTTTTGCCAAACTTTATCATCTTCACTTGATTTTTTCTTCGCTGCACGAGTATCCACTGACATCATACGATCAAATGATGGTATTTTTAAATATTGTCCTTCAACTAAGTGGTTAAAATTTCCATCAACAAAAGAGGTTGGTGTTGCTTGATAAAGAGCTTGCATCACTTGATAAACAGATAAGCGACTGTCAGGTCGAACCGTTAATGCTATGTTCCATAGCGTATCTCTTTTAGTGATAGGGCCATAACGATCATAGGGAAAAACATCGCTACTTTTAGGGCCTCGCATACGAATTCCGCGCTCTTGTACAGGCGCTTCTTGAGCAAAAACAGGAAAGCCAATAGTGAATGCACTAGCGATGATAATGCTAGCGCTTAATATACCAGCTATTGATATGCTAAGAACAACCTGCCGTAGGCACAGGCGTAATAATTTTTGCATCAAAATTTTCCTAATTATTATTTTTTTCACAAAATTAGCTATTTGTCAGTTATTTGACAACGATAAGGTGATAGTTCACTTCTACAATCGAAGCAAAATTCATTCCACCTTATTATGAATGCTAGTTTCGATTATTAAGAATCATATCAAATTCAAAAGAAAGATCTCATTTTTTTGAGAGATTAAAACAAAAAAAACTCACTATTAACACATTTACTCTAGTGTTAACGGCGAGTTTCATATTTTCTAAAGGGTAGCTGTTGAAATATAACGATTAAATAAAACTTATAAACAAGCCCTTTGGTAATTTATTATCATAACTAATTATTAGCTTAAATAATCTTTTACTAATAACTCGGCTATTTGAATACTGTTTGTTGCCGCACCTTTACGCACATTATCGGCAACAATCCACATATTAATGCCACAGTTATGGCTTATATCTTCTCGGATACGGCCAACAAAAGTTTCATCTTTACCGCTAGCATCGCCAATTTGAGTAGGGAAATCTTCATCATTTTGACAAACAACTAAGCCTGGAGATCGCGCTAACAACTCTTTCACTTCTTCAGCAGAAATAGGTGAATTAGTTTCAATATGCAAGGCTTCACCATGACCGAAAAACACCGGTACACGAACCGCGGTAGGATTTACTAATACGTTATCATCACCTAATATTTTCTTTGTTTCCCATACCATTTTCATTTCTTCTTTGGTATAGCCATTCTCAAGAAAAACATCAATTTGAGGAATAACATTAAAAGCAATTTGACGAGAGAAGTTTTTAGCTTCAACAGGTTTGCCACTTAATAAATCAGCTGTTTGTTTTGCTAGTTCATCTATTGCAGCTTTACCGCCACCAGAGACTGATTGATATGTACTAACATTTACACGACTAATACCAACGGCATCATAAAGCGGCTTTAATGCAACCATCATTTGAATCGTTGAACAGTTTGGGTTGGCAATAATATTACGGTTGCGGTATTCAGCCAATGCATGAGGATTTACTTCAGGCACAACTAATGGGATATCATCGTCATAACGAAATTCAGACGTGTTATCAATAACTATGCAACCTGCATCACCTGCAATAGGCGCATACTTAGCTGACGTTGCTCCGCCAGCAGAGAAGAAACCAATTTGAGCTAAGCTCCAATCAAAGTTATCTGCATCAAGCACTTCAATGCTTTCGCCATTAAACTCAACAAATTCACCAGCAGAGCGAGCACTTGCCAATGGATATAATTTATTAATTGGGAAATCTCTTTGCTCTAAAATTTCCATAATGGTTTTGCCAACTAGCCCTGTTGCGCCAAGTATGCATACATCAAATTTCTGTGCCATGATCCTCTCTCTTTTGCTTGTTAAATTTAGCTAGCCTAACGCTAGTTATGTTTTATTAAAACCTAAGCGATGTGGCACATCACTTGAGGTATTAGATGACAAGATGACTTGCACTGCTGAAAACTCCCGTCGTATCGGGTAATTTTTTCTGAGGCTATCAAAACCTTGACTTGATAATTGCTGACGAAAAATTGCATCGTCGCGCCTGACATCGTAAACCATTTTAACCAGTTGGTTTAGCAATACTTCATTAAATTCTTGATTTAATTTTATAGAAGAAATATTTGCCGGAGGTAAAAATTTTATCAACTGATGTTTTGGTTCTATTTTTATATGTTGGCGCTTATCTACATGATCACATAGTGCCTGATAAAGCATTTCTGTACCACGAGCTTTTCCTTCTAAGCTATAACCCGCAATGTGTGCAGTAGCTATTTCAATATGTTCAATGAGTGGTATTAAAACCTCAGGCTCTCCTTCCCAAACATCAAGCACAACTTTTAAACCATGTCCTTGCTTTTTTAATGCTAACAAGGCTTGGTTATCAATTACTTCACCTCGGCAAGCACTGATTAATATTTGACTTTCTTTTAAGTTGTTTAACCGCTCCTCATCAAATAAGTGATAAGTTGGATATTCACCATCAACAATTTTAGGCACATGCAAGGAGATAACATCACAGTTGAGTACTTCATTTAGTGATGAAAAATTTCTTTTGTCATGCTCACTTTTCTCGAGGAGCGGATCACAAATTTTATATTGAATGTTTAATGCTGTTAGTTTTTCGCTTAAACGTGTTCCGGTGTTACCACCGCCAACAATGCCAACGGTAAGCTTGCTTAAGTCCAACAGATAACGTTCAGCTAAAATAACTAAGCTACTGACAACATACTCGGCAACAGAAATAGCATTGCATCCGGGAGCAGAATGAAAAGCGATATTACGTTTGGCAAGATAGGATTGATCAATATGATCCATACCAATAGTCGCTGTGCCAACAAAACTGATATTTTTATTATTTTTTAATAGTGTTTCATTTACTTGGGTAATTGAGCGCACTAATAACACATCCGCATCAATTATTTGCTGCGCGTTTAAGTCTCGTCCAGAGAAAGGTATCAAGTCATCTGCTTTACAAAAATCGCTAAAAAATTCTTTAGCGTAAGGCATATTTTCATCAAAAAATATTTTCATTAAAGGAAAAGAGGATTATAGAGATTTAGTATTCTAATTATAAAGTAAATCCCCCCTGCTCGGCTAGAAAAAATAAAGCCACACTAAGAAAAATCTTAATATGGCTTAACTCAAAATTTTAAAACTCTCGACTGATAACTAGCTTTTGTATTTTTGCATTACTAAGGTTGCGTTAGTTCCACCAAAACCAAAACTGTTAGACATAACTAAACCAAGCTCTACATCACGCTTTTCTGTGACAATATCTAAGCCTTGTGCTTGTTCGTCTAAATTATCAATATTAATAGAAGGTGCTACAAAGCTATTTTCCATCATTAAAATTGAATAAATTGCTTCATGAACACCCGCGGCACCTAATGCATGACCAGTCATTGCTTTAGTTGCGCTAATTGCTGGTGAGTTTTCACCAAATAATTCTTGAATAGCACCTAACTCTTTAACATCACCAACAGGGGTTGATGTGCCGTGAGTATTTAAATAATCAATTTCGCCATCAACACCTTGCATGGCTTGTTGCATACAACGTACAGCGCCTTCACCACTTGGAGCTACCATGTCATAACCATCAGACGTTGCGCCATAGCCCACTATTTCAGCATAGATATGTGCACCTCGTGCAAGTGCATGCTCTAATTCTTCAACAACTACCATGCCGCCGCCACCAGATATAACAAAACCATCTCTGTCTGCATCATAAGTACGTGAAGCTGATTCAGGTGTGTCGTTACGGCCAGCAGATAGGGCACCCATGCCGTCAAACATCATTGCAAGTGACCAATCAACTTCTTCACCGCCACCGGCAAAAACAATATCTTGCTTACCTAATTGAATAAGCTCCATTGCATGGCCAATACAGTGAGCACTAGTAGCACACGCAGAGCTGATAGAATAGTTAACACCCTTAACTTTAAATGGTGTTGCTAAACACGCTGAAACTGTACTGCCCATAGTTTTAGGTACAGCATATGGACCCACACGACGAATACCACGGTTACGTAAGGTATCACTTGAAGCAACGATATTGGCTGAAGATGCACCGCCACTACCTGCAACAATGCCAGTGCGAAAATCAGATACTTGCTCTTGGGTTAACTTTGCATCGTTTATAGCTTGGTCCATAGCGATGTAAGCATAACCTGCTGCATCACCCATAAAACGTAGCGCTTTACGATCAATATGATCTTTAATGTCAATGTCTGGTTTGCCCCAAACGTTACTTTTTAAACCTTGTTCAGCAAAGCTCTCAGAGTGAGTAATTCCTGACTTTCCTGATTTTAAAGAGGCTAAAACCTCATCAGCATTATTACCAATGCTAGATACAATACCGATACCGGTGATTACTACACGTTTCATTTAAATAACCATTATTTCGTAAAAATTAAATAAGAATAAGAATTTTGAAAATCCAGAACATTATACTGAACTTAGCCCATTAACTGGTATAACAAGTTACCGTTAAAGCCTAAAATTACAAAATCAGCGTACACTTGTACGCTATAATATATTTTTACCAAGAAAATATCTACGTTCTTTAATCAATAAAAATCTAATAACACTGATCTAAAGCAAAAATTCACGTAAAATAGTACTACATAACAAATATTAAGCCGTACTTTCTTTGAACAAATTTGTCATAACAAAACCCAAATTAAGCTTTAAGCAACATGGTACCCCCTATTCAGAACAATTTAACGATATTTATTTTGATAGTGAATCAGGTTATCAACAAAGTGAAAACATATTTATTCTGGGAAATAATATAAGCGATAGAATAAAACAGTCAAGCGAGCTTTTTGTTATTGGAGAAACAGGTTTTGGTACTGGCCTTAATTTTCTGTTGACCTTACAGGCGTATCATAAATTACAACAAGAAGCAGTCAACAATAAATGTGCACAACTTAACTTTATTAGTATTGAAAAATATCCTCTATCAAAAGCACAGTTGGAAAAATCACTACAGGCGGTGCCACAATTAAGCTATTTTTCCAACTTACTATTAGCTGAATACCCAAATGTAGAGTGTTGCAATGAAAATATAAAAGATTTTTCTATTAGCTTTTTTGATAATCAAGTAAACCTTAAAGTAATTATTAATGATGCAACAGAAGGGTTAGCAAATATTAACGCGCAAAAAAAAGGATTAGTTGATGCATGGTATCTTGATGGGTTTTCACCTGCTAAAAACCCAGAAATGTGGAGCGATAAATTATTTGAACAAATCGGTCGTTTATCTAAACCACAAGCAAGTATTGCCACATTTACTGTTGCCGGTTTTGTAAAACGGCACATGCAAAACGTTGGTTTTCGCACCCAGAAAAAAGCTTATATAGGTAATAAACATGAGATGTTAATAGGCACTTTTCAACAAAACCCCAAATCAAACAAAGGATACCAACTTCGTCCGACAATAACCAAGCCACAACAGGTAAGTATTATTGGTGGCGGAATAGCTTCTGCCTGTGCAGCATTAGCACTAACGGAAAAAGGCATTAATGTAACAATATATTGTAAAGATAATTCTCTAGCTCAAGGAGCATCAAGCAATGCCATTGGCGCTTTATATCCTTTACTACACCAACAAGCAGATGATATTAGTTTGTTTTATCAACAAGCTTTTTGGCGAGCTAAAGAAATGTATAACAATGTTGTTGAACAAGGTTTTCCTTTTCCTCACAGTTGGTGCGGCTTGTTAGAAATAGCTTATAAAGAATCTCTTGTTAAGCGTCAGCTGAAATTTACAGAACTTGGGACTTGGGCAAAAGAATTAATTCATGGCGTTGATGCGATCAAAGCGAGTGAATTAGCGAGTATTGATTTAACTTATGGCGGTTTGTTTATGCCCAATGCTGGCTGGTTATCACCACAAGATGCCGTTAAACAAATAATTAATGCAGCAAAAAAAACTGGACGGCTTCGAATTGAACAAAATACCTTAGTGACCAAAATCAAGCAAAAACAAACGACCAATCCTAATAATAGCCATCTGAAAAACTGGCAGTTAATCACAAATAAAGGTGAGTTTGATGCTTGTGTGTTAGTTGTTTGTGGTGGCGCCGAAGCACTTAATTTAGACTGGATAAAACAATTACCCTTTAGCTCTGTGCAAGGGCAAGTTACTAGCATGAGAACGAAAGAACACATCAGCAAGCTTTCAACGGTCATTTGTCATAAAGGCTATTTAACACCTAGCCATAAAAATATACATTGTATTGGTGCTACTTTTAATAAAAATAGTACCCGCACAACAGCAAAAGCAGAGGAAGATGAATTTAATATAAATATGTTATCCTCTTGCCTTCCTGAATTAACAGACAAAATTAATTGGACTACTCAAGATATTGCTAACAGTAAATCAAGATTACGCTGCATGACGCCAGATCATTTGCCTATGGTTGGCGCGATGCCAGACATTCAAAAACATATTGACACTTACCCACACTTAGCAAAAGACAAAAACTGGAAATATAATCAAGTTGCACCTGTAATTAATAATTTATATGTGATGATGGGCTTTGGTGCACGTGGGCTGTGCTCAGCGCCATTGGCTGCAGATATTCTAACTGCTGATTTATGCGGTTCCCCCTATCCTGTAGACAACGATATGCTGTTTAATTTGAGTCCAAATCGGTTCGTCATTCGAGATATTGTTAGACGAAAAACGACGCTTTAATATTTGTTGAAATATTAAAGCGTGAATAGGGGCTATTATGGTATAGCTACGGTAATAGGATTGCCCAATGAAGAAGTTTGAACATAAATTACTGCCCTGCGTATTTTGTATCATAGGTCTAAATAGCTATATTGTTGGTCATAATCTAGTTCAAGCAACACTACAAAAGCTATTTAAAAATGTCGTTCTTGAAAAACTAATAGATCAAGCCAGTACTCAAATGACTAATGCGTCAGTAAAGATAGAGTTTGAAGAAAAATAAAACAATAAAACAATAAAACTAACTTATCATAGCTTGTTGTAAAGCCGACCAAAAATTTTGCACTATCATATTATCTTGAGGGCTAAGTTCAGTTTTTGCATTGGTTAGATTTTTTGAAATACTGTCAATTAGTGATACTGATATTGGCTGTTGCTCACCACAACCATCGGTTGCCGCCAAAGAAATAAAACCACGAAGATAACCACTTGCAAATAGAGTATCACTATCAACATCTTGGTCAAACAAACTATCTAAATGTTGATAAAGCTCACTTAACGTACTTAGTTTATTTAACATGATACCCAGTCTATATTTTCTTAATGAGTCGCATTATATAATAAATCCACTTCAAAATACTAGTTTCAGAGCATGAGCGATTTAAGAATAGATGCAATCTGCCTTAATAAACCCCATTACTTTTTCCGCGTCGTTTCTCAATTTGAGATACCCCATTTTTCGTTAATCTTATCGAGCGTTCCATTTTGCTTAATTGCTATTTTCCCAGCATCATAGGCATCAAGAATTTTAATTAATCGTGGATTGGTTTTTAAACCTGTCAAGAATTCAGGAATAGAATTAAACGGAGGTAATTTTTTAAATTTACCAGTCATCTCATGTTCATGAAGATAACGGTCTTGAACTTTCTCAACACCTGCAAACCCATCAACATGCTTTGCGATAACCATTTCGAATGCCTGTTTTTGTTTATTTACAGGATGTTTTTTAATCAAATTATCTTCCTCCCATTTAGTGTTGTAACTCCAACCCCGTATCACTGCTATCACTTTTCCATGCAGTGATTCTAAGCCATGCCATTCAATAGAAGAATCATTACGAACATAAACCACATGCGCGGTATTATTAATTTCTTTTTTAGCATAATAATATTTTTTAAGTCGCTTCTCATTTTTACTGGTAGGAAAGAGTGCATCAACTTTATTGTTTTCCATGTACTCCAAGGAGCGCTTCCAAGGAGCAACAGTTAAATGGATAGTATAACCCTGATTATGAAGGCTTTCTCTAGTAACATCCCAACTATACCCTTGAAGGATGTTAGAATCTGAACCTGGTAGAATTACTTCATTATCCATCAAAGGTAGATTACCTTTCCTAAAGCAAAATGGTGAATAATCTATCAAAGTTGCAAGTTTGGCTATTTTCTCACTTCCCCATAGAGGAGAGCTCATCATAAAGCTGCTTAACATGCAAAATGTCAAAAATATTATTTTGCTATCCATAATACCTCTCTGTTTAATTTTACTTCGTTAAGCAAGGGTGTGTAACACTTTATTAGATCTTGTAACTATTAGAAAGAGTATAGCCTACATAATGGAATTGATTTCCTAAAGAAAGCTATAAATAGAACACGATTAATGTTGGCTTGTGGTGGCGTTGCAGTTATAAGTGCGAGGCCAGGGGATTATATTGCTAATGCTCTACATAGGAGTTGGTAGGTACTAGCAATCAAAGACAGGTTAAATGCTGCATTTAAATAAGGAAGATTAATCAATAGTATCAATGATGATTATTTCACAGTCAGTTGATGCGCTTAATATAATTGAATTAGATTGACTAATTTCAGCGCCATCCCCCTTATTCATTGTTATATTGCCTGAGCTGTCTTCTACTTTGAACATACCACTTGATGCTAAAATATAAGCTTGATGTTTAATGTCATGCTCAATAATGGTTCCTTTTGCTAATTTACCACCATATATACGTGCTTCTTGGTTGATGAAAAGCGCTTTATTTTTATCCTCGGTATAACCTGATACCAACAAAGTAAGCGCTGATGCCTGCTCTGTAGGGAACATCTTGCTTTCCCAGCGAGGCGCCACGTTGTTTTTATTGCTTTCAATCCATATTTGATAAAAGGTTAAAGGGCCTTTGGTTCGGTTATATTCTGAATGAACGATACCTGTTCCCGCACTCATCACTTGTACCTCACCTTCTTTGGTTATACCTTTATTACCTGTGCTATCTTGATGGGTGATTGCACCTGATCGAATAAAACTAATAATTTCCATATTTCGATGAGGGTGAGAAGGAAACCCCATATTGGGTTCCACCCAGTCATCATTGACTACACGTAATTTTCCAAACCCCATACGGTTAGGGTTATAGTAATGAGCAAAACTAAAGTGATGCTTAGATTTGAGCCAACCGTGGTTAGCGCTACCTAGATTTTTATAGGGATAATGTTTGATCATAATATTTCCTTATTCTTAGTGTAATTAAACTTCATACCCCACAGCTTTAGTGCTCTATTTTTTGGGGTATGCAGCTTCATTAGATAATTAAACGAGTGATTTATCCGTTAATATTGGCGGTCACGATCGTGTGGCGCATCAAAATATTGAGTAACCCCCAAAGGAACAACTCGGGTTGGATTGATCGTTAAATGACTCGCATAATAGTGGATTTTGGTATATTCCAAATCAACCGTTTCTTTAATGCCAGGTACTTGATAAAGCTCGTTAACATAGTTACTAATATGATGAAATTCACTGAGCTTTTGGCGGTTACATTTAAAGTGACCGTGATATACCGCATCAAAACGAATGAGCGTAGTGAACAAGCGCCAATCGGCTTCAGTAATGTTGTCACCAACCAGGTAGCGCTGTTTTGATAAACGGTCTTCTAACCAATCTAAACTATCAAATAATGTATGGTATGCATCATTGTAAGCTTCCTGTGTGGTGGCAAACCCTGCTTTATAAACACCGTTGTTAATGGTGTCATAAACACGGGTATTAACTGTCTCTATCTCTTCTCTTTTTGCAACAGGGAAATAATCATCCACGTTACCTGTTAATTCATTGAAAGCAGAATTAAACATTCGAATGATCTCAATTGACTCATTATTAACAATTGTTTGGGTCTTTTTATCCCATAAAATGGGTACAGTAACTCGGCCTTGGTAGCTCGGGTCAGCTTTTAAGTATAGTTGATACGCATAATCTAAATGATAAAGTGGATCACCGTTCTCGCCAAATTCCCAGCCATTTTCCATCATTTGTGCTTCAACAACGCTCACCGAAATAACATCTTCAAGTTGCTTTAATTTACGAAATATCAGCGTTCTATGTGCCCAAGGACACGCCAATGATACATATAAATGATAACGGCCGGCTTCGGGTTTAAATTGACTATTTTCTTCTGATGAAATTTTTTCTCTAAAACGACTGTCTTGGCGAACAAATTTTCCTTCACTTTTGTCGGTGTCATACCATTGGTCGACCCATTTACCGTTAACTATTAATCCCATAACAAACTCCTAAATCCTGCTGTTGAGCCAATAACATTTCTATTGGCTCGTTAAATTATAAAAAGATACTAATCTGTGGTTAAACGTTCTTGCTAAGAGCACGGTAAATTTTGCCGTCAATTGAGTGTTTTCCACCGCCTTGAATAAATAGGCCAAGTGTTATGGCTAATAGCGATAAGGCAAACTCGTAACCATTGTTACTCATGAATAGACCATTACTTATATGCACACTAAAAATGGCAACAATCATCGTTATGGCTAAAACAAAGCTTGTTGGCCTAGTTAGAAAGCCAGCAATTAAAAATAACCCGCCGAAAAACTCAGCACTTCCTGCCATAAATGCCATTAAGTAACCTGGCGAAAGACCGATAGACTCCATCCATTGCCCTGTTCCATCTAAGCCATAACCACCAAACCAAGCGAAAAGTTTTTGTGCACCGTGAGTGGCAAAAATAACACCTGTTATTAACCGTAATGGTAAAGCAGTTAATGATTCTTCAGTTTTAGTGATGCTGTTAGTGATGTTTTTTATATTCATAATATTTACCTTAAAGTATTGCTAATTGAGTGTGTAGCTATTGTATTAGTTGAGTTGAAATTGAATAACCCCTATTATCTGTTTAATATGTTCAAATAATTTGAACAATTAATTATTTGGATGAAACATTTGAACACACCACCTATAAGCATTGAGGCGCTGCTTGTATTAGACGCTATTGAATATCGTGGCAGTTATGCGGCAGCGGCAGAGCAATTAAATAAAGTTCCTTCAGCGCTTTCTTATATAGTGCAAAAGTTGGAAGAGCAATTGAACGTCACTATATTTCAACGACAAGGTCGTCGTTCCGTTCTAACTCCAGCAGGCAAACATCTATTGGTTGAGGGACGTAAAGTCTTGTATGCCATCAATTCACTTTCAGAGCAAACGCAAACAATTGCCAATGGCTGGGAACCGAAAATTCGTATTGCTTGCGATTCTATTATCGATATCAAACCTATTTTTACTGGTATACAACATTTTCTAACTGAGCATCAAAACATTGAAATTGATGTACAAGAAGAGGTAATGAGTGGCACTTGGGAATCATTAATTGAGGACAGAGTCGATTTGGTTATAGGGGCACCTTCACCTGTTCCTAATCAAAAAGGTATCAGAGCAATAAAAACAGGGGAATTAGACAGTGTCTTGGTTGTGAGTAAATCACATGAGCTATCACAACAATCATCAAGCGTTAAGAAGTCGATCCAATCTAGCGATCTAAAAAAATATCGTAGCGTTGTTGTTCATGATTCTGCGCAACGTGAAATTCCATGGTCAGTTAATATGATTGAAGGAAGCCAACACTTTTTTGTTAGCTCTATTGCCCAAAAAGTTGAAGCCATTATTGCAGGAATAGGCATTGGATATTTACCAAAAAATCTGATCCAACATCATATTGAGCTAGGCCAACTTATTATCATCGAATTAGCAGAAAAAACACCATCTCAAGATTTATTTATGGCTTGGAAAATAGCCAATAAAGGCAAAGGACTAAATAAGTTAATAACGATCTTATTGAATCCAACACAGTAAAGCTAACGATAAATGATAAAAAGTAAATGCTACAAGTTTTCATGTAACCTGCGGCATTAACTTTCATCTATTACAAACCTCGACCAAATTGTAGAAACGTTTGAAGTAGTATCTGTTCTGCTGTTTTTCTCGATAGGCAATGAGAGAGAAGTTCACTAGTAAATAATTCTTTATCAATTTTCTTTTCCGCTGATATCCATTTCACTTTGTCTAGTACCACTTCAACTCTACAGCTAATATTATTATTTTTTCTAATGTAGAAAACCTTAACATCTCCAGTGCGATCAATCAGATTTTTATAAGGATAATTGGTAGCTGTGTCTACAGTAACAGACTCAGCGTTAGCTAGGTTAAAAAACAAAGAAGAACTTATAAATAGTATGCTTAGTAAATATTTCAGTAATGTTATTTTCATTTTATTTCTCGGTTAATATCTTAAGTGTTGATGACAGGTTAGTTATGATAAGGTTGTAAAACAAATGATATAAAATTAACTGTAATTAAGAAAAACTTAAGTATGAGATATTTACCGCCATTGAAGTCCCTACAATTTTTTCTGGTAGCAGGACAATCTAAAAACTTTAAACAGGCATCCGAACAACTTAATGTGACGCAAGCTGCAGTGAGCCAGCAAATTCGATTGTTAGAAGAAAATCTACAAGCAAAATTGTTTGAACGCACAAATAAAAAAACAATGCTTACAGAAAAAGGACGAAGATTGCTACCGTTTATGCAAAGGGCATTTGAAGAGCTATCAGCAGGTATTCAAGTCGTAACGGGTGATCCAAACCCACAAGTATTACGTATTTCTACTGTACATTCCTTTTGCTCACTATGGCTTATTCCTAGGCTTGGGGAATTCCAAAAGTTACACCCTGAAATAATGGTTCAACTTGCCCCATCCAGTGATCTTATTGATTTCAAACAGTCGAATATAGATTTAGCAATTCGTATGGGAAGAGGTGGTTATTCTGATTTAATACAGAAAAAAATCTATGATGATAACCTTGTCTTTGTTGCAAGCCCAAAGTTACTAGTCGGTATTGATAAGGATAATCCTGAGCAAGTATTTTCTTTACCTTGGATAGAAGATACGAGTTTAGGAATACAAGAAACATTTCAAGATTATTGTAAAAGTATAAACTTTAGATATGAAACCTTAGTACCTGTAATCCAAAGCAATGACGCACTTCCTTTAATTGATAGCGCAGTTCAAGATCGCGGTTTCTTATTAGTGAATAGTAGCCTAGTCATTGAGCATTTACGTGCTGGTCGCTTGATTAAATTACTCAACTACTCAATAAAAAGTCCCTACTCACTTTATCTTGTAGCGCCAGAGCAGCAATTTTTATGGAAAAAGGTAAAGCTATTTGAAAACTGGCTAGTGCCTAAATTACTAGAGTCACTCCCCGATTTGTATAGATATTGATCTGTTCATAATAAAAAATGTTAAACTTAAAATCAGCAAGTAAAGTATTACCCTCTATCGCAAAGGGTTGTTCTAACATTACGTTTGCTTAGCTTACTAATCAATGTTTTATCTGGTAGTTATTTAGTCCGCTAATGGTAGGAGATGGTCCAATTTGTAGTATTACATCTACATAGGAAAATTCCATTGTTCTAACACACCATCACTATTGCTAGCGATAATTGACATGACACTTTTAGCATTTGCCACTGTTTCACTACTACCCTCATACATTGCAACACTTAATACCGATGCTCGACCGTACTGCATTGATGACTCCCACTGGGCGAGTAATGCACCATCGGCAACTCGCCATAATTGTAATACTTGTCTCGGCGAACCTGTTAAAAATAAGCGTTTGTCTGTAGAGAAAACCGAATCATTTATTTCCATAAATTTTAGATATGTATCTAGATCGGCAATTAGCTCACCTGTTTGAAGGTTCCAAAATTTACGATCTTTAACTGCATCAATACTAAAACCGACCAAACCATCCGCACTCATATCAACATGATTTACTCGGGTGGGATGATTAAATTCAAACAGCGTTTCACCGGTTGTGGTATGCCATAGTTGAGCTTGCTTATCACTTGAACCAGTAAAAGCAACTTGACCATTTTCTGACAAACTCACCGTATTAATATCTAAACGATGTTTTTGATAGGTTGTTACTTTGTTAGTTTGAGTATCAATAATACTGGCTTTACCACTTCGAAAACCTAATAACAGTAACTGACCATTTTTTGAAACCGAAATATCATTTATTATATTATCAGCGACTTGCCATTCTCCTACGATTTGAAAATGACTAATGCTATATTTCTTTACTGATACACGATTAGAAAGGTAAAAGAACTGTTTGTTGTTACTGATGTGTACTATTTCAATGTGTTGTGCGTGAGCAGCCGACAAACATTTAGGCGCACTAGATTGCTGTTTGTTTTGCCAAAGGCAAACACCGTCATTATTGACGACGACATGTAACTGACCATCATCGGATACTGCCGAAGTCTTTATGATTGATTTACTGTGATTAACCATACTAACGGGTGTAGAGTTATAGACTTCCTGTTGACTACAGGCCGATGTTAATAAAGAAAACATCAGTAGAATCAAACTTTTCATAGTGTATTACTGCTTTTTTTTCGGTTTTATCATAGATGCACTATCTCACATCTCTGTGGAATAACGGAAGTTTTTTCTTGAGAGCATATTTGAGAAAACATTACGGCTGTTTATTTTTCAAATGGTCTTCACTGTGATGGGTAAAATAGCTAAAGTAGAATAACTATGAGACACTCCTTATGCATTATTGAAGTAAAAATATCACCTAGGAGAGAATTAATGCATAAACCTGAAATCACACGTTGGGCCTTAATTCGGGATATGTTTGTATTTCAAGTTAAATTAGCTATGGATGCTATTCGTGATTTTTTGTTAAGCCCTGTATCCATTATTTGTGGGCTTGTTGATATTTTAAAAGGTCATTCTCTTTCCCAAAGTTATTTTCACAAATTAATGAATTTTGGTCACCAAACAGATGCGTGGTTAAACTTGTTTGGTAACCATAATAAAAGCGCTGAAAATGTAAATATTCAGGCTAGTGAAGAAGCTAAAGCCGATGTGAATGTGGACCAATTATTTTCTCAAGTTGAATCCTTATTAAAAGAACAGCACGGCAAAGGCAAATTAACGGCCTCAGCTAAAAGCACAATTGATCGCTATCTTAATAAAATAGTGGAAAACAAAATCTCAACAAATGCTCCCAGTGATAAACAAAGATAAGCTTAACTTACGGTATACTCACAATATTAATAATAATACAATATGGTGCAACGGTGCTTCCTCTCAAAGAGGAAAGATTGAAAACAGTTGACTAGAATACCCACATCAAGATACAGGATTCAGCCGAAATATATTAAAATAACATCTAATTTTCGCTCACTTTTTGAGATGAAAGTTGAGACTTTGTTTGATAGTAAAAGAATTAAAATTGTCCGTAAGATCGTAGCCACATGTATATTTTCTATATCATTTATAAATATTGATGATTTGATTTTCCATCTCTTTGAGTAATACGCTGTGAATAATTACGAAGTAAATTGTTTATAAGGAATAGATGTTGCGATTCGATCGAAATAGCAATAATGCCACTTTACTTGCTGGTATTTTCGCTCTAATTGTTGGTGTTGGGGTCGCTCGTTTTGTTTTCACATCCCTTTTACCTCCTATGCTTGAAGATTCGCTTAGCATCTCTTTTGCAGGGATACTTGCGTCAATAAACTATGTCGGTTATTTATCTGGCTCTATTTTTTCCATTTTTATTAAAGACATACATGCCAAGGTAAAATATTTTAGGATTGGATTATTCCTTTGTGTAATCACTTCACTTTTTTTGGGCATCACTGAAAATGCTCTGGTATGGGTTATTGCTCGCTTATTAGCGGGATTTGGTGCGGCAATGGCTCTTGTTGTAGGCTCCGCTATTGTAATGTTAAAACTAACGTCGACTAATAAAACTAAGGCGATGGGTATACATTTTAGCGGATTAGGTTTATCAATATTAGTTACCGATCTTGTTGTACGCGCTGTATTTTCTTATGGCGGGAGCTGGAAACATGCTTGGCTTGTATTAGCAATCGTTGGCGCTTTTTTATCATGTTATTCCTCATATATATTACGTTTTGACAAACAACCTGCAAATAAAATTATCAAACATAAGTTTGATAAATCATTATTTTCTCCGCTCGTCATTATCTTAATTCTGGCCTACTTTACAGAAGGGGTAGGCATGGTGGTACAAGCAACATTTTTACCTGATATTGTAAATTCTTTGGAGGGCCTCGCTGGATATGGTGGCTACGCTTGGTTAGCTGTAGGTTTTGCAGGAATTCCTTCTTGTATTATATGGATGAGGTTAGCACACCGTTTTGGCAGTATAAACATGATGATAATAGCAATGGCCCTGCAAATTATCGGTATTTTAATCCCTACATTTTCTTCTGATGTTTTTATGAATCTTTTCAGTGGGCTTTTATTTGGCGCTACATTCACGGGTTTAGTCGCCCTGTTTATGAATTGTGGTGGTCAACTTTCAAGTAAAAATCCAGTGTTTATTATGGGGGCAATAACGTCGGCATATGGTGTCGGACAGATAATCGCTCCCTTGTATTGCGTGGCAATAATCAACAATTTCAATAGCTATAATTTTGCTCTGTACCTAACTGCTTTAATAGTCGCTTGCGGTATTTTAATGCTGGGATATATCAAAGTTAATTTTAAAAATATAGAATAATCTACCCAGTAATTTTAAGTAAACATCATTTTTCCAAATTCTCTAATGACTTCAGCCAATCCATGCGCATTGTCTATTTTCTATTATTGCTTTATTTTTTACTATAATAAGCGGAAGGTACTTTATTCATAATTGTTTTGTGAGAATAAGTTTGAAATTAATCACCTATTCCATTTTTCTTTGCACTTTTTTTGCTGTTTTCGTAAAAGCAAAGGAACCGCTTTTATTTATTGTCAACAATCCTGACTCAGCACCTTATTTATATTTCGATAAAAATAAATATATATATCAGGGGGTTATCCCGGATATCTTAAATGAATTGATTGAATCCAATCAGCTCAGTATTAAATATATTTCTAATAGTCGCAAACGTAGTGAAGAATACATGTACCAAGGTTCTGCTGACTTAATGATGTTAAGCAAGACATGGTTAAAAGAGCCGGAAAAATTGATCGCTACCATACCTTTGCACCATCATCGTAGTTATTTGTATAAGATTAAATCATTTTCTGATAATTTTTCATTAGAAAATTCTAATGGTAGCGAAAGCCTATGCACTAGAAAGGGTTACTTCTATCCCATTATTGAACCATACCTTAAAAGTAAAAGGTTAATTCGAATTGATTCCTCAAATCACTTATCTATGGTGAAGATGCTATTTAAACAACGTTGTGATTATATGTTAATGAATGAGTTTAATGCGTTAAATCTAATAAACTCTTCTTTTTTTGAAGGAAAAAAACTTTATCGTTCAAAATTACCGGTTAGTGTAGTGCCGTTAAATATTATTTTAAGGGCAAATTTAATGCGCGAAAAGCAAGTATTAGATAAACACATTAAATATTTGCAGGAAAGCGGTAAACTTCAACGTATTATTCAAAAGCACATCGTTTATCCAAAATAACAGCAATCAGATATCTTACTCATGTCAGATTTTATTGCGAAAGAACATCTAAATATAGAATTATTACCACTTTAAAAGGTAACAATTGTGATTGTATTCATTTTCATTGGTTAATGTTCAACCGTTTTTTTAAGCTCTTCCATATAAGTCTCTAAAATCAAATGGCTTCGAGCTCCTTTACTAGTAATAGCGGAAAAATTAGTATAAAAAAATCGACTGTGAGCTTCAATGGTTCTAATTTTATCTTGTGCATGCCAACGGTTAGCAAAGTGTGTTGGTAGAAAACCAATAAAGCGCCCCGTTAAAATCAAGAAAGCAATGCCTTCTCGGTCAGTGGATGTTGCCGTGGCATGAAGATTTTTTTGTTGCTGCTTTATTTCAGACGATTGCGGATAACTGGGCACCACAGCATCATACTGAACTAACGCTTCATCACTAATCACATCTAACTCTTGTTGAAATAATGGATGCTGCTCACTGCAATACAACAATGATTGCTCTTTATAAAGGTGCATGTAATTTAAGCCCGGTAAGGTACGCAATTCAGGCACCACACCAATATGCAACTTTCCATTGAGCACCGCACTTTCAATATCATTGGGGGGAATCATACTAATGTTAATAACAACATCAGGTGCTCGGTGTTTAAAAGAACTTAACGAGCGAGTAATTCGCATTTGCTCGCTCGTCACCAAGTTATCAGTAATACCAATATTTAACTCACCCACTAAATCTGTATTTATGGCATTCATTTGCGCCCGAAAATTTTCGATACTTCCCAAAAGCTGCAAGGTTGATTGATAAACCTCTTCTCCTTGCTCTGTAATAGAGAAACCAGATCGCCCACGATGGCAAAGCTTCATTTTTAATAATGACTCAAGCTCTGATATTGCTAAGCTAATTGCAGGCCGACTAATGTTCAGCTCTACTTCCGCTGCCGCAAAACCGCCCGATTCGATCACCACTTTATAAATACGCAATAAACGAATATGGGCATCACCCAATTGTCTCGGTAACAAAGTTTTATTCTTTTTCATTATGTAATGTTTTCCGTTTGTCCTGAGCCTGGCGAATGATAGATAACTATTTACTTACCTTAAGTTTAATAAGTAAGGATTTAATAACCTATTAAATCATTGATAATGAACACAAGCAAATAGAAAACCTAAATAGAAAACCTAAATAGAAAAATATTGAGGCAGGATATGACTAACAAGACTAGCAATTCAAACAATCATGGCATAAGCAAAGAACAGCTAGATGCCCATTGGATGCCTTTTACTGGCAATCGCGATTTTAAAAAAGATCCACGTATTATTGTTTCAGCGCAGGGTAATTATTATACCGACGCTGATGGTCGGAAGATATTTGATGGTCTATCTGGCCTTTGGACTTGTGGCGCAGGCCATGGCCGAAATGAAATTACAGATGCCATAGCTAATCAAGCAGCCACCTTGGACTATGCTCCTGCATTTCAGTTCGGTCATCCTAAGTCATTCGAGCTTGCACACCGTATTACCGAATTAATGCCTGAAGGTTTGAATCGAGTGTTTTTCACTGGCTCGGGTTCCGAATCTGTTGAAACAGCTTTAAAAATAGCACGCGGTTACTGGCGAAAAAAAGGACAAGCCAGTAAAACGCGTTTTATAGGTAGATCAAAAGGTTATCATGGCGTTAACTATGGCGGTATAAGCGTAGGTGGCTTAAGCCCTAACCGTGCTATATTTGGTCAAGGAATTGAAGCCTGCCATTTACCGCATACTATGATTAGCGAGAATAAATTTGTTCAAGGCATGCCAACACAAGGTGCTTACTTAGCTGAAGAATTAGAGCAATTGGTTGCATTACACGATGCTTCAACTATTGCGGCAGTAATTGTTGAACCGCTTGCGGGTTCAGCAGGTGTTATTCCCCCGCCAGTAGGCTACTTAAAACGTTTACGAGAAATATGTAATAAGCACAATATATTACTTATTTTTGACGAAGTAATCACCGCTTTTGGCCGTATGGGATCGAATACTGGCGCAGAAGAATTCGGTGTTGTTCCAGATTTAATGACAGTAGCAAAACAACTAACCAATGGTGTAATACCCATGGGAGCCGTAATTGCCAAACAAGAAATTTATGATACCTACATGGAAACAGGCGGCCCAGAGTACATGCTTGAGTTACCTCATGGTTATACTTATTCAGCGCACCCTATTGCTTGTGCAGCAGCCTTAGCTTCGCTTGATATTTTAGCAAAAGAAAATTTGCCAGAGCGCGTTAAAACCATTGCACCTTATTTCCAAGAAACACTGCACAGCTTAAAAGGATGCGCTCATATAAGTGATATTCGTAACTATGGCTTAGCGGGCGGTATTACTATTGAAGCTTTTGGTGCAGAACAAGGTAAAGCAGAGCCAGGTAAACGACCTTACGAAATAGCCATGAAGATGTGGAAAAAAGGGTTTTACGTACGCTTTGGCGGAGACACAATTCAGTTAGGTTTGCCATTTACCAGTACTCTTCCAGAAATAGATAGTTTAATGAATGCCTTGGGCGAAACCATTAACGAAGTTAGCTAATTATTTAACAAATACATAAGATTTATAGGAATTAACATGACACAAGTTCAAACAATCGGCCATTTAATTAATGGTGAAATGGTAAACAATGATAACCGCAGCCAAGATGTTTTTAACCCTGCAACTGGCGAAGCAACTAAAAAAGTAGCTTTGGCAAGCAAGAAAACAGTCGAACAAGCCATTAGCGCTGCACAAGCGGCTTTTCCTGCTTGGCGTAATACACCACCGGTAAAACGTGCCCGTGTTATGTTTCGTTTTAAAGAGTTACTTGAACAAAACAGCGACAAAATTTGTAAATTAATTGGTGAAGAGCACGGAAAAATATCACACGATGCGGCAGGTGAATTGCAACGTGGTATTGAAAATATTGAATACGCTTGTGGTGCACCAGAGTTATTAAAGGGTGAACACAGCAAAAATGTTGGCCCAAATATCGATTCTTGGAGCGAATTTCAACCGCTAGGCGTAGTTGCAGGTATCACACCTTTTAACTTCCCTGCAATGGTACCAATGTGGATGTTTCCATTAGCCATTGTTTGCGGTAATACCTTTATTCTTAAACCTTCAGAACGCGATCCAAGTTCAACGCTTTTAATTGCACAGTTACTTAAAGAAGCTGGTTTACCAGATGGCGTAATGAATGTTGTTAATGGTGACAAAGAGGCGGTGGATACGTTACTTAGCGATGAACGCATTAAAGCGGTAAGCTTTGTTGGCTCTACACCTATTGCTGAATACATTTATGCAACTGCCAATGCTAATGGTAAACGTTGTCAAGCCCTAGGCGGCGCTAAAAACCACGCTATCATTATGCCAGATGCAGACATGGATAACGCAGTAAACCAATTATTAGGTGCTGCATTTGGCTCATCAGGTGAACGATGTATGGCGCTTTCTGTTGCCGTAGCTGTAGGTGATGAAGCTGGTGATGCCTTAGTTGCTAAAATGACCGAAGGCATGAAAGGTTTAAGTGTTGGTGAACATACCAATGCCAATAATGATTTTGGCCCAGTTATTACACATGCTCATAAAGAAAAAGTTAACGGTTATATTGCTAATGCCCAAGAACAAGGTGCAACTTTAGTCGTTGATGGTCGCAATCCTACCGTTGCAGGTTTTGAAAATGGTTACTTTGTTGGTGCTACTTTAATTGATAACGTTACCGCAGAGATGGACAGCTACCAAGCAGAAATATTTGGACCGGTACTGCAAGTAATTCGCGTAAAAACTATGCAAGAAGCTATGCAATTAATTAACGATCACGAATACGGTAACGGTACTTGTATCTTTACTCGCGACGGAGAAGCGGCTCGTTATTTCTCTGACAATATTCAAGTGGGTATGGTTGGTATTAATGTGCCATTACCTGTACCGGTTTCTTATCATAGCTTTGGCGGTTGGAAGCGTTCTTTATTTGGTGATTTACACGCATATGGGCCTGATGGTGTTCGTTTTTATACTAAACGTAAAACTATCACTCAACGTTGGCCTTCAAGCGGCGTGCGTGAAGGTGTGTCGTTCGCTTTCCCTAGCTAGTAGAAGTTCATCTTATTGCCATTTAGCTCAATTTCAGCGTCAATTGTACTCACAAATTCTTCGGGAAATAATTTGAACATCCGAAGGATGGCCTGAAAGGCAGAGTACAGGATGTACGGAGTAGTGACTACCGTCAGCTCCGTGCATTTTCTTTGAACTTGAACGAAGTGGCTTCAAGCTAAACAACTACAACATAACTGCCTGTTTAGTTAAAAATGAAGAAAATAATTATGCCAGAAAAGAAGATCGTAAAGTTAAATCAGAATCCTGCAGGGTTTGGTGAAGTTACTGATGAGCTTGAAGTAAGTATGTTCGAGTCACCTCTGCCAAAACAGCACACTCACAGCTATTATGAAGATGAGGCGTTAGGTTTATACATAGGTGTGTGGGATACCACTGACATGATAGAAACTGCAGCACCCTATGTGTGTGATGAATTTATGACCATCATAGAAGGTGCAGTTGAGATTAAAAATAACCAAACGGGTAAATTGGAGACCGTTATTGCTGGTGAAAGTTTTGTTATCCCGCAAGGTTATGATTGCCAATGGCATCAAAATGGCTACTTACGAAAATTTTATGTTATTTACGAGCCGCCAACAGAAACTATTCCACCAACTCCAGTATTCGAACGCATTGTTTATATTGATGAAAAAAATGATCTTCCGTGGCAAGAAACCTCTGATGGCTACAATAAAAAAGTTCAATACCAAAGCCACGATCAAAAATTTACTTCTGGGGTGTGGCAAGGTGAAGACTTTAAAACAGGTATTATTGCTTTCCCCTATAATGAGTTTATTTCACTCAAACATGGCTGTCTTATTTGCACTGATGACCAAGGCATTGAGCATAAAGTCAATGCAGGTGAAGCACTCTTTGTACCACAAGGAACTCGCTGTTCTTGGCAGTCTCAAGGAAAAGTCAGTATTCACTTCGTGCAAATAAAACAGCAATAATAACCAAGATAATAGTCAGGATAAAAAACAAAAGGTAATGACGATGAAAGCACAAGGTTTTTATATTAATGGTCAATGGCAACAGCCTAGCAGCGCAGATACTTTTGCAACAATTAACCCTGCCACAGAAGAAGTTATAGAACATATACCCGCAGGAAATGCTCAAGATATTGATAGTGCCGTAGCGGCGGCTCGTGCTGCGTTTGATCAAGGCCCTTGGCCAAAAATGACGGGGACTGAGCGCGGTGAATACCTACAAAAAATGGCTGATATTATAAATGATCGGCTTGATGAGTTATCAAAACTTGAAGTACTGGATAACGGAAAGCCCTTCCCTGAAGCAAAATGGGATATTGAAGACACGGCTGGCACTTTTGAGTTCTACGCCAACTTAGCCAAAGAGTTGGATGCAAATAGTGAAGAAGTGATCACCTTACCAGAGCCCGGCTTTAGTTCAAAAGCAACGAAAGAACCATTGGGTGTCGCTGGAGCTATTATTCCGTGGAACTTCCCTATGTTAATGGCTTCTTGGAAAGTCGCCCCTGCTCTTGCTGCTGGTTGCACCATGGTATTAAAACCATCTGAAATTACCCCCTTAACAGCTATAGCTTTAGGGGAAATTGCCATAGAAGCTGGTTTACCTGCTGGTGTTTTAAATATAGTTACCGGCCTAGGCGTTGATGCCGGCCAAGCACTAGTTGATCACAAAGGTGTCGATAAATTAGCGTTTACTGGTTCAGTGCCAACGGGCGCAAAAATTATGGCCAATGCAGCCAAAGATATCAAAAATATATCTTTAGAGTTAGGTGGTAAGTCACCCCTAGTTATCTTCGAAGATACTGATATTGAAAAAGCCGTTGAATGGATTATGTTCGGCATTTTTTGGAATCAAGGACAAGTGTGCTCAGCAACATCAAGGGTATTAGTGGCCGAAGAGCTCTACCCTGCCCTGCTAGAACGTTTGAAAATTGAAGCACAGAAAATCACTATTGGTAGCGGTAATGAAGATGGCGTACTGCTGGGGCCGTTAGTTAATCAAAGCCAATATGAAAAAGTACTCGCGGCTATTGAACGTGGCATTGAAGATGGTGCCAAGTTAGTTTCAGGTGGTAAAAAACCGGAAGGATTTGAGCAAGGCTATTACATAGAACCCACTATTTTAACTGATATGAATGAAGATAGCTGGATCTGGCAAGAAGAAATTTTTGGCCCAGTTGTTTGTGTTAAAACCTTTAAAACTGAAAAACAAGCCATTGAAATGGCTAACAATTCACGCTTTGGTTTAGCCGCAGCAGTTATGTCAAAAGATCTCGACCGTTGTGATCGTGTCGCTAAGGCATTTCGCGCGGGTATTGTTTGGGTAAATTGTTCACAACCTACATTTGTTGAAGCGCCATGGGGTGGTTATAAACAATCAGGGATCGGCCGAGAGTTAGGAAAATGGGGATTAAACAACTACCTTGAAACCAAACAAATAACGAGTTTCAACAGCGAAGAGCCTTGGGGTTGGTATATTAAATAGTTAAACGAATTTAAAAAAAACTTACACCTAACTTTAATTAGTTACTCAGATTGAAGGTAGTTCTTTCTGTTTTTAGGAAAAAGCGCGGAGTTGATGACTATCAATGAGCACTTTTGACAACAAAATAGGATGAAATAACAAAAAGCTGAGTCACGAAATCACAGAGAAAAACATGCAACAACATCTAGAAGCAATTAAAGATTCAAAATTTTGTCCACTTTGGCATGATCAAGAAGATATTAGACCTGAAATATTACCCGCGTTATCTAAAGATGAAAACTGCGAGTTACTTATTGTTGGGGGTGGTTTCACAGGCCTATGGGCTGCACTTCAAGTAAAAGAACGCCAACCCGACGCGGATATTATCTTAATCGAGAAAACCTTTATTGCTGATGGCTCTTCTGGTCGCAATGGCGGATTTTTGAACTCTAGCTTAGCGCATGGTGAAACCAATACTGATCATCACTTTCCTGGTGAAGCAGACAAGCTACATGAATTAGGCCAACAGAACATGGCTGAATTAATTGAAACACTTGAGCGATACAATATTGATGCTCGCTATGAAAAAGTTGGTGAAACTGAGGTTGCAACTAATCAGGGCTCAGTTGATGAAATGCGCAAAGACTATGAAGAAGAAAAAGCAGCTGGCGATGATGTTGTTTGGTTTGATCAAGAGCAAATGCAAGCACAAGTTAATTCTCCTACTTATTTAGCCGGTTTATGGCGACGAGATGGACAAGGCGGCATTGTTGATCCTGCTCGCTTATGTTGGGGCTTAAAAAGAGTATTACTTGAACTAGGTGTTCGCATATTTGAAAATACTCCTTTAGACACCTGTAATCCTCAAGGCGATAATGAGATGCAGTCTGTTTGCCTTGGTCATACCATCATCAGTAAAAAAGTATTGATGGCAACCAATGGCTATCATAATCCTATTCGCGCAGTTAGCCGCACTACAATTCCAGTGTGGGATTATCAAATGGCAACAGAGCCTCTGAATCAAGAACAACTCGATGCTATTGGCTGGCATAAAACTCGCCACGCTATAGGTAATCACGCCAATATGTTCCATTACTACCGTGTTACCCAAGACAATCGTATTACTTGGGGAGGGGGCGGCGCAGTACGTTACTACTTTAATAAGAATACTGATTTTAAAGCTTGTGCTGATATTCCTGAGCGTTTTGAACAATTATCAAAAGAATTTTTTGAAACCTTTCCTCAACTGAATGGACTTAAATTTAGCCATAGATGGAGTGGCATCATTGCAACCTCAACCCGTTTTTGTATGGTACCAGGGGCAACTTACAACAATCGTTTAGCTTGGGCGGTAGGTTACACAGGGTTAGGTGTTGGCGCTACTCGCTTTGGTGCTCGTATTGGTATTGAATTATTAGGCTATCAACCGAGTGATATTTTACAAATGCAGTTTGTTACTAAAAAACCTATGCCGTGGGCACCTGAACCATTTCGTTGGTTTGGTGTTAAATTTACCCAAAATGCATTAATCAAAGCTGACCAAAATGACGGTAGACGTGGTCTATGGTTAAAAATGCTTGATGCGATGAATTTAGGATTTACCTGTTGATCAAAAATAAGTCCAAGGTGAGCTCCCTCAACTTGGACTTATTAAATAGTGCTATAGCTGCTCTAAATCAACATTGTTACTAGCTAGTTTTACGCGCAAACAAACACAACATATCCAAACCCAAAGATGCGCCCGCTAATGCAGTTATTGCACCGTGATCATAGGCAGGTGCTACTTCTACCACATCCATACCAATTAAATTTATTCCTTCAATTCCTCGCAGTATTCTTTGCGCCTGATAAGTAGATAAGCCGCCAATGACTGGTGTGCCAGTACCTGGAGCAAAACTAGGATCTAAACAGTCAATATCAAACGTTAAATAACATAAGTTATCACCAACGATTTCTTTAATTCTTTTAGCCACAGCTTCCGCGCCATGTTCATGAACCCACTGGTTATCTAATACATTAAAACCTAACGTATCTTCAATCGCTGTTCGCTGTCCAATTTGTACTGACTTTGTTGGATCAATGATGCCGTCTTTAACGGCATGATAGAACATGGTGCCATGTTCGATTTTCCCCTCTCTATCATTCCACGTATCGTAATGAGCATCAAAATGAATAAGTGACAAACCTTTACCATATTTTTTAGCATAAGCTTTTAAAATTGGGTAAGTAACAAAGTGATCGCCACCTAAAGTCAACGTTGCGCAATCATTGTTGATGATATTACTGACATGATGTTCAATTTCTTCTGGAATTTTTTCAGGGTGGCTGCTATCGACACCACAATCACCATAATCTACAACGGCGAGTTCATCAAAAGGATCAAAACCCCAATGTGGAACAGTACCCCAATTAATCGCTGATGACTCTTCTCGAATGGCTCGGGGACCAAAACGTGCACCGGGTCGATTAGTACAGGCGAGATCGTAAGGAATTCCCGTTACAGCAACATCAACATGAGTTAAATCACGACTATATTTACGTCTAACGTAACTTAGAATCCCAGAATAACTTGGTTCAATGTTAGTACCTAATAATTCTTCTCGGCTTAGGTTTTCATGGGATATAGCAAAATCGGTTTCTCTAGTCATCTGTTTTACCTCCTAATACAGCCGGGAAAGCTACATAACATTTCAAATATTATATTGGCTGCGAGCAGTGAAGTATTGCCTGAAGTATCATACGGCGGTGAAACTTCAACTAAATCTGCGCCAATTAGGTTTGTGCCATACATACCACGGACAATTTCTAACGCCTGAGGGGAGGTTAGCCCTGCTGGCTCTGGCGTACCTGTTCCTGGCGCAAAAGCAGGGTCAATACCGTCAATATCAAAAGTTAAATAAGTAGGAGTGTTTTCACCTATCAGTTCTCTAACTTCAGTCATTAAAGGTGTTAATGATTTTAACCAACACTCTTCAGCTTGAACTACTCTTACACCTTGATCAATTGCCCACTGAAAATCTTGTGAGCTGTATCCTGTTGCACGTTGGCCAATTTGCACCATTTTTTTCGGATCAACTAAACCTTCTTCAATGGCACGTCTAAAAATAGTGCCGTGACATTCTTTTTCACCAAACATTGAATCGTTAATATCTGCATGTGCATCAATATGAACAAGTGCCATCGTGCCGTGTTTTTTATACAAGGCGCGTAGGATGGGTAAGCTAATAGTATGATCGCCGCCCACGGTAACTGGCTTAATATCTTTAGCCATAATATGGTCATAATGCTCTTCAATAATTTTAATTGATTTAGCTAAATTAAAGGTATTGATCGCAACATCGCCAATATCAGCCACTTGAAAACTGTCAAAAGGAGCGGCTTTGGTATACATACCATAGGGGCGCACTAATACTGATTCGTTACGTACAGAACGTGGTCCAAAACGCGTACCGCTGCGGTTACTTGCACCAATATCTAAGGGTACACCAACAATTCCTATTTCAAGTTCATTGGCTTCGCTGCTACTTAATTCACATGAAGGTAAACGAAACATAGTACCTGGACCACCAAAACGTGGCATTTCATTTCCGCCCATTGGTTGATTAAGCTCAGGTTGATTAAAGTTACTCATAATATTCCCCTTATTCACATGTATTGGTTGTAACGATCATTGCTTTGGTTTCAAGAAACTCTTCAACACCCATTGAGGTGAACTCTCGACCATTGCCTGATTGTTTATATCCGCCAAAAGGCGCTAAATAATTAAATTCACCACCATTGATCATGCATTGCCCTGAACGAATGTTTTTGGCGATTTTAATGGCCTCTACGTCGTCTTTAGCAAATACTGCTGATGACAGACCAAAAGGTGTATCATTAGCAATTTCAATGGCTTCTTCTAGTGTTTGATACGGGATCATGCAAAGCACTGGACCAAAAATTTCCTCTTGAGCGATACGCATTTTATTATTAACGTCTGAAAAAATGGTCGGCTGAACGTAGAAACCTTTATCTAATCCTTTTGGCGCTTCAGTACCTCCACAAACTAAGGTTGCGCCCTCATCTATTCCTATTTGAATATAGCTTAAAACTCGCTGTTGATGTGCTTTTGAACTGACAGGGCCTAAAAATGAATCTTCTGTCATACCCAGAGATAACGCTTGAGCGGTTGTTTTTGCTAGTTCTATCGCTTGTTGATATTGAGCTTGAGGCACTAACATTCTTGATAACGTATTACAGCTTTGACCGCTGTTAAGCATGACATCTTCAACACCGTATTTTACCGCATCAGCTAGATTAGCGTCTTGGGTAATAATAAAAGGTGATTTTCCGCCAAGCTCTTGCATAACACGTTTTACCGTTGGTGCAGCTGCTTGCGCAACTTTAATCCCCGCTCCAGTTGAACCTGTGAAAGAGATCATATCAATATCTTGATGGCGACTAAGTGCATCACCTACAACCAATCCCGTACCAGGAACTAAATTAAACACACCAGCAGGTGCATTAAACTCAGCTAATACTGAAGCTATAATCTCGGTCATAATAAAATCTTGCCATGGCGTTTGCTCTGATGGCTTAACCACTATGGTACAGCCAGCAGCAAGAGCAGCACCGACTTTACCGACAAACTGATGTAGCGGAAAGTTCCAAGGATTGATAAAGCCACAAACACCAATAGGCTCTTTAACAATAATGCACTTGTCGCCTTGCTCTTGAGTTTCAGTAACACCAGTATGCTCGGCAAATAATGCCATCGCATAAACAGCGCCCTCAATTTGTAACCAGCTAGCAATGTGTTGCGGACAGCCCATGGTTTGTGAAACAGCAGTAACTAATTCATCTTGACGACGCTCCATTTCACTGGCGATTTTTTTTATGATATCACTACGTACTTTTGAGGAAGTATTAGACCAAGTAGGAAAAGCTTTTTTGGCCGCGGCAACAGCAGCATTAACTTGCTCTATTTCACCACAGGCAACTTTAGCAACCACCTCTTCTGTAGCAGGATTTATTACATCGAGGGTATTCCCTGTAATATTTTCAAGCCATTGATCATCAATATAAAACTTATTTAAGTTAATGTTCGCGTTATTCATAGCTATAACCTTGCTCTTTTAAATCTACTAATGTTGCTTCAATACTTGCTCTTAGGGTATCAACAATAAAATCGATATCATTTTTTGCTAATGTTAATGGTGGTGACATGACATTTAAGTGTACGATGGGCCTTACGATAAGCCCTTTAGCATCTGCATGATTAGATATTTGTTTGCCAATATCCATTTCTTCAGGAAATAGTTCACAAGTGTCTTTATTGGCAACAAATTCAACACACCACATAAAACCTTGCCCGCGTATATCACCAACAATAGGTAGGTCACAAAGTGTATTTAATTTCTCTTTAAAATACGGTTCAAGGTGTAAAACGTTATCAAGCAACGCTTCACGTTCCATTATTTCAATATTTTTTAATGCCGCCGCACAGGCAACAGGATGGCCAGAATAAGTAAAACCATGAGCAAAACAGCGACCGTGACCGTCTTCACTAATGACATCCCAAATTTCTTCTGAAAAAATAGTTGCGCCGAGGGGAAGGTAACCTGACGTTAAACCTTTAGCGCTAATAATAATATCAGGTACTATGTCAAAAACATCTTCAGACGCAAACCAATGACCAAGACGACCAAATGCTGTAACTACTTCATCAGAAACATATAAAATATCGTGTTTTTTACATAACTCCCACGTTTTTTGATGGTAACCATAAGGTGGGACAATAACACCGCCTGCCCCCATAATTGGCTCTGCAAAAAAAGCGGCAACATTATCCGCACCAAGAGTAAGAATTTTCTGTTCAAGTTCATCAACTAAATAATCTAAAAATTCAGCATCGGTTTTTTCATCAAACTGACCATATTTTTTAGGTGATGTTATGTGATGAATAGTATCGGTAATATAATCAAATTCAGCGGGATGATCGCCTTTTTTACCTCCAATAGACATCGCCGCGAAAGTTGAACCGTGATAAGACATATCACGAGAAATAATGTGTTTCTTTTGATGTTTGCCGCGACAATTTTGGTAATACCCAATTAATCTGTATGCTGTATCAATGGCCGTTGAACCACCGCAACTGAAAAACACATGATTAAGCGAACCCGGTGCTAACTCAGCTATTTTTGTAGCGAGTTCAGTAGCCGGAATATTAGTCATATCTACAAAAGGGCTAGCGTATGACATTTTCATTACTTGTTCGCTGATGGCATCGGCCATTTCTCTGCGACCTGTGCCAATGTTGTTACACCATAAACCACCAACAGCATCTAAATAACGATTGCCATCTGTATCTTCAAGATGAAATCCTGATGCTTTTTCGATTGGCAATGCACCTTCAGTTTTATAAACATCAAAAATGGTCCAAGGGTGCATAAAATGCGCTTGGTCTTTTTTCATAATTTCTTGAGTATAAGTTTGAGTAGAACCTTTACTATTGCTGTTCATTTTGACCTCTTGAAAATCTAATTTTCGACTATAAACAATATTATATTAGTCGAGGAAAAGTGGATGAATCCCCTTTTTACTCAGGTATATAAGGGGTTATTTAAGATAAATTTTTCTATTATTTAGTAGTAATCATATTTAAAGGTTAGACCAAAGGTTGCTGGTTTTTGACGATAAACTGTACGACCGGCAAAGCCACTAAATGAGTAGGTATCAGCATCATTATCAAGCAAGTTTCTAGCCCAAAGCGTTACAGTCCAGCCATCAGTATCTGAGGTTAATGAAATTAAACCGTTTAATGAGCTAATAGAGCCATATTTTGCGTTTGGATCAGCAAGTTGTGCGTATTGAGTGCCTGAATAGCTATAACTGGATTGGAACTTTAAAAATAAGTCATTTTCTAAAGGCATATCATAAGCAACCATTGCGTTATAACTCCACTCTGGCGCTTGAGATAAGACCGTACCATTAACTAATTCATCACCAAGCGCATCTACAAAGCCGAAACCATCTTCATGGGCTTGATCATTAACCGATGGGTCTGCATTAATACCGCGTAAATCTGTTGTGGTTGGTGCTTTCGTTACTTTTGAGTCAAGGTAGGCAATACCCGCTTGAACAGTTAATTCATCAGTAGGTAACCAGTGCACATCAAGTTCAAAACCTGACGTTTGTGATTCTGGTACATTTGCTAAGGTAGTATCAAGTACAGCGTAGCCGAATAAGTTACTAAAATCATCAGCAACATAGGTTAACAAAGACTGACGGTTTTTATATTCTAACGCAAATGCTGCACCGTTAAGTTGCATACTGCCATCAAGTAATGTCCATTTAAAACCTAGTTCAGCAGAAGTTACATCTTCAGGTTTTACATAACTCCATGCATCACTATCAAGTACTGCGCCGCCATAATAAACACCACTTTTATAACTGGTAGCAACATTACCAAAAACGAGTAAATCATCGTTTACTTTCCAATCAAGACCTATTTTACCGGTGACAGCATCTTCATCATTGGTTTCGTTTAATTCAGTTACTGGAAATATTTCGCCAAAACTTTCATTGGTTGCAGTACCATTAAAACTACGCTCGTCATAAGAATAACGGATACCTGCAATTAACTTCCAACTATCATTTAACTTGGTTTCAGTATGTAAATATAAGCCATAAGAGTCAGTTTCTTGCACGTAATCGGCGATAAACCTGTCTAAACCAAAGGCATTAATGTCTTCAGGATATAAAACGCCATCAAGTGCTGAATCAGTTACAAAGAAGGAATCATCAAAAAGATCATATGCCTCAACATTTTCGTTAGATATATTGGCACCAGCAACCCAAGTAAAATCATTGCTACTTGTGCTGATAAAGCGTATTTCTTGAGACCATTGATCTAATTGGTCATCTTGAATCAGTTCCATAGTTGAAATGGCGCTGCCGTCATAGTTATCAACAATTGCTCGGTCATATTGATCCATTGAGCTAATTGAAATAACATCAAAATTTTCAAAACTATAATCTAACGTTAATGATACACCTGAGCCTGATTCATCACGGCCAACAACAAGCTCACCAGCACTAATTTTGTCAGCTGCTGATGGAGAATTTAATACGGCAAAAGAATCATCGCCAAAGGTATCTTCAATACCTTCACTGTCTGGTGATAAAGGTTTTGATTTATCTTGGTTCGCATAGACACGTAGTAAACCAGTACCGCTATCACCTAATTCAAAACCAAGTTGTCCTCTTACGGCAAAAGTATCGACTAAACCAAATTCTTCGCCTGTACTTTCATCTTTTTGCCAACCTTCATTAGATTTTGCATAGTTAAGAGAAAAGCGACCATTAACGGTATCGGTTAAAGCTCCGCCTACTGCTGTAGTAATTTCAATCGTTTGGTAACTGCTGTAATCAGCTTCAATAAAGGCTTCAAAATCCTCGGTTGGCTTAACAGTAATAAAGTTGATAGCTCCACCGGTAGTATTTTTACCGTATAAAGTGCCTTGTGGGCCTTTCAATACTTCAACACGCTCAATATCAAATAATTGGCCACCTAAATAAACGGGACTACTAGCAAACACTTCATCCGTGTAAACACCAACACCACTGGTGTTATTTGGGCTGAAATCATCAAGTCCGATACCACGAATAGCGAAAATAGGTGTACTACCAGAGGTGGAGTTCACCGCCACTAACCCTGGAGTATGAGCACCTAAATCTACAGCACTATCGATACCTAAATCTTCTAACATATCGCCATTAAAAGCGGTTGTTGTCACCCCAACTTCTGTGATGTTTTGTGTACGTTTTTGTGCTGTTATTTGAATTTTTTCAATTTCCTCACTGTTTGCAATTGGTGCCATTGTGGTTAAAACTGCTAGTGCGATAACTGATTTTGCAAAAATATGATTAGTTTTCACAATCTCCCCTCCAAGGGTTATAGTGTTGTAAGTTAGTTCAGTTGCTTATCCCTTTGATGTAACCAATGGGGTAATGCTGAATCTGTTTTTATGATTTGTGGTTTGTTTTAGTTTCTATATTAACTATTACAGGTTAAGCGCTTTTTGTTTATCCCCTGAAAAGGGGAGCATATAAATTCATCTATACACGTTATGCTTTCGACTATGAAACTAACGTAAAAAAGGCTTTTATGAACAATACCAATAAGTTAATTAATTGGCATGAATCACTGGCATTAGTGATATCTAAAAATTTTAGCTCAGAAGCGATTGCTGAATTATTAAAAGGAATAGAGAGTTTGGTAGATGCTAGTAGTGGTTTGGTCACTATTTTTCCTTTAACACAACCCCCTCAAACAACGCACCACAGGTTATTAGCCAATGAAGATCCTCAACATCAAGTTGATACTTATGATGCTGGAGCTTATTTATTAGATCCTTTTTATCGAATTGCTTTGGATGAAAAAGCTGAAGGCCCCTTCACGGTTAAAGATGTTTCACCCGAAGGCTTTGAAGACTCAGAGTATTACGACTTATTTTATAAAAAACTCGGTTTTATTGATGAAATTTGCCTTTTATTTCAATTTGAAGAACAATCTATAGTGAGTGTTTCAATTGTTAGGCATGCTGGCGAATCACCCTTTACCGGAGCTGATATAAAACAACTAGAAATTATTTTCCCTTTAATGAAAAGTATTTTGGCTAAATGGCGACAAAACCTCGAGCAAACTACAGCGCCTAATTTAGAATGGCAACTCGATAATGCTTTAATTAACTTTGGTAACTCAGTTCTAACACCAAGAGAAAGTAAAATTTTACACCTTATTTTGCATGGTTATTCCATTAAATACATTGCAGAAAAATTAAAAAACAGTGTTGAAACTATCAAGCATCACCGTAAAAATATCTACATAAAACTCGATGTAAGCTCACAATCAGAATTATTTTATTTGTTCATCGCTTCATTAAAAGCTATGCCTGAAGGAGCCTTAGTTGATCCTTTAACTTTTTTGGAATAAAAGAAGAAGTAAAACCTCACCTAATGAGGGGATGTTTTGTTTAGCCGTTTTTTGAAATAGTTAAATTACAAAATATTACATTACCTGTGAAGTGACGATTAAATGAATGACTCTATAAGGCAAGGTTCCATTTTCGACCAACCTAAGGCTATCCTAGCTGCGGTTATCATCAGCATAGTTGGTAATGCTGTTTTTATCGGCATGCCAATGTTAGTTGGCTCACTGGCCGATACCTTAGGTTTTAATGAACAGCAATTGGGTTGGTTAGCTTCAGCTGATTTAATGGGCATTTTTGTTGCTTCAATTGCTGCGTCGTTACTGGTAAATCGCGTTAACCGACAACTTTTGGTTTATGTTGGTATCACCATCGCTATTATTGCTAACTTTAGCTCTACCATTTTTCATGATTTTAACACCCTATTTATCATACGAATCATTTCTGGCTTAGGCGGAGGTCTATGTTATTCTGTTGGTGTTGCAACCCTTGCTGGCACTCATAAAACAGCGCGAAACTTTAGTATTTTATTATTTGTATTAGTCGCGGTTAATGCTATTGAACTTTATACTTTTCCGTCAATTTCAGATAACTGGGGCGTTGATGGTATCTTTATATTCTTTTGTATTGCTTTTATTGGCACCTACTTTTTTGTTCATTGGTTACCTCGCTCTAATAAAGAAGCAAGTGCTCAAGAAAATGACAGTAGAAACGACCAATCAAGTAAGGTTGCCATTCCCGCTTGGATCCCTTGGTTATGTTTAGCTGCAGTTGCCTGTGTATATATAAATGTCGGCGCTTTTTGGGCATTCATTGAACGTCTTGGTGTTGACGCCAGTTTATCAGATGATTTTATTAGTAATACCCTAGCATTGGGAACATTATTTACTCTATCAGGCTGTGCTATTGCTACTTGGATGGGTAATAAATACGGCCAATCAAAACCACTAATTGCAGCTTTTGCCCTAATGACGGCTATTTTATTTTTATTAGCCCTTAAAGTAACACCTATTAGTTATGTGATTGCAGCTACGGTGTTTAACTTTTGTTGGTTATTTATCGATGTATTCCAATTAGGCACTATTGGTAATATTGACCACAGCGGAAAATACGCCGCTCTTGTTCCAGGTGCACAGGGTTTAACACAATCTGTTTCCCCTGCAATTGCTGGTTATATTCTTAGTCAAGGTTATGGTTATGGTGGTGTGATGATGCTATGTGCTGTTGGCACTATTAGCGCCATGATTATTTACACTATTGTTTATGCAAAACTAAAACAGATAGCGCCCAATATTGCTGATGCAAACTAGCTAAGATCAGCACAGATAACTTCATCCCAATTTTTATAAATATTTAAACGAGTATCAGCTCATGACGACTACATTTCATGCTAAACAGGCATTGTTAAAAACAAAATTCTTTCCATATTGGCTAGATAATAACGCAGCTCCTGAACCAGAAGCCGCGCTAACACAAAATATACAATGTGAGCTTCTCATAGTTGGTGCAGGATTTACCGGACTATGGGCAGCTATTCACGCAAAAGAAGCTAACCCTGAGCGTGAGGTGGTCATCATTGAAGCACAATCCATCGCTATTGGCGCATCAGGTCGCCCTGCGGCAATACTATCCGCCTCTGTAATGCATGGTTTAGCAAATGCATCCCGCTTGTTTCCCAATGAAATGGATGAACTTGAACGATTAGGTAAAGAAAACATGGACGGTTTTAAAGACACTATTGATCGCTATAATATTGATTGTGATATTGAATGGGGTGGTGAATTAACTGTTGCAGTTGGTGATGAAGGTTTACCCGATATTGAAAGCGAATATAAGCTTTATACCAAATACGGACATGATGCACATTTACTTGATAAAGACGCCATTAAAAAAGAGATTAATTCACCCTTATTTCATGGTGGTTTGTGGTCAAAAAAACGCAGCGGTACTGTTCATCCAGCAAAACTTGCTTGGGGTTTGAAAAAAGCAGTAATGGATCTTGGGGTTCGAATTTATGAACATTCACCTTTAGTGTCTTCAACGCACCTTAAACCCGGCGTGTTGGTAACCACACCAAACGGCACTATAAAAGCGAATAAAGTTTTATTAGCCACTAATGCTTTTGCTGCAGGAAGTAAAAAAATAACCCGTAGAGTGTCTGCTATTCGTGATCGGATTGTAGTAACAGAACCATTAACCGATGTGCAAATGAAAGAGATAGGCTGGCAAAATCGTCAAGGCATTTATGATACCCGCACGCAATTAAACTATATGCGTTTAACTAGCGATAATCGGATATTATTTGGTGGACGTTTAGGCTATTTCTTTAATAATGATACCGATCCAAAAGCGGATAAAACTGCTGATAATTTTTATCCATTAGTAGAGAAGTTTTATAAAACTTTTCCTAATCTACAAGCGATTAAATTCTCTCATGCTTGGAGTGGGCCTATCGCCTTAACTACGCGAATGGCAGTACATTATCAGCATTATTATCAAGGTGATATGATTTATGCCGGTGGTTATTCTGGTTTTGGTGTTACTGCAACGCGCTTTGGCGCACGAGTTGGGTTAGCCGTTTTAGATAAAACAGATATTCCTGAGACAAAACTTGGCTTTGCCACCTCTTTACCGGGTTATATTCCACCAGAGCCATTTCGGTGGATCGGGGCAAAAATCACCATGTATGCCCTAGACACACTAGATGAAAAAGGCGGTTGGCGTAAACCATGGATAAAAATGGTTGAAAAAATGGGCTTTCCTGTGACGCAGAATGAACAATAGGAATGAAATTATCAGCATTGAATACTGACAATTTCATATCTCTTATCGGTGCTTTATATTCGGGCATTTTATTTCCTTCTTTGTATTTGTATTTCGCTAGCATTGCAGCTGGCTAATTTATGTTATTGGTATTATTTACGAATAACATACAAGTAGCTGTAGCAAGGAAATACAAAGTGTCATTAGCGTCTTTGAGTGTATCTTCAGTTGCCGCTAACCAATTTAGGCATTTGGTTGAATAACGGTTCCAAGAAAGTATCAAGGTGGTGGCATACAAAATAATGACACTTTATATTCTGTAACTCGGTTATATGTAAAAGAGGAGCCCATCATTATAGCTATTCTTGCTATTTCAAATAATCGTTATTACGCATTCGACATTGCCGGATTTAACGCAGGTAATTACGCTTATATAGGTAAGCGCACGCAAGGTAATAACGATGGTAACTATGCAATAAGGCCTCAGCATTGGGGTGGCGAATTACCAGAGAATATCATATTTATAATCTATGTTTCATTGCCCGCCGCAGCCACCACAACATACGCCATCTTCGCCGTGAACTTTTTTATTTTCCTCCTTAGCGGGAGCATTATTTTTAGCTTCTTGTAATACCGAATCGCGGTGAGTATTTGCTGAGTTATTATTTTTTTCTGAATTAGTTTTTTCTGAATTAGTTTTAAATATATTGAACATGATTTGATCCTTTGGTTTTAATAAAAATGTTGTTAAATGTATATCTGTAAAATTAATAGGCTGAATTTATTCTCTGCTAGCCACTTCGTCCATCAGGTCTCGATTTTAGTAGCATAGGGCCGTAATTCACCAAGTAAATAATGAAACCTAAACACCAACTAATTGCTGCAACATTGTATCCGATCTTTATCCAACCCATTGTTGGTAAAAACACACGAAACAACATTGAATTTAGCAATAAAAGAAAAGAAAAACTTATCCATGAATTTGCACATAACGTTCTCCCCGTATGTCCTAAAGAAACTCGCGACATCATCGCAATGATCATGGTTCCAAAAGTACCAATTGTGACGATATGCATTGCTGAAGAAAAATTGAGCTCTGTAATAAAGTAACTTAAACCGATAACAATGAAGCCGATGCCCATATTGAAATAAGACAAATGCAGCGACCAGAGTAGCGATTTTTGGAATGTTTTAAGTGTTTGCCAACTTGCCATTCTCAGTATTTGCGCACCGCCTGTTGCTATAAATAGACTTGCGGTTAATTCTTCTATCGCGAAAAAGTAGCTCGACACGAAACTTAATAATGTTAAAACCATCATCAGAGCAATAATACGCTCTAATATTTTGTTACCTTGCATTACAGGGAGAGCTAATGTACGAATAGTAAAAAATGGAATAACACGTCCACCAATGACGGTAACAACAGTCGTCATCATAATTACAGCAGCATAAGTCAGATGTATTGCTAACGCTATTTTTCCTGTAAAAGCACTAAGTAAATTTGATAGGTCTAATATCATCATTATTGTTAACAAAGGGACAAAAATTAAATTCTTGCGGTTATTCGATTTAATTACCATGTAGCCGAGATAACTAATACAAGTTCCCCACCAAAGTGCTTCACAAATCATCCCTAAATATTGTAAAAATACAGAATCTGAAAACAGTGCATACCTGGCTGTTAACCACAATAAAACGACACCGGCGAGTTTCCAACCATGTAAACTTCTAACACCCGTCCATGTTTGAGCTGCCGTAAGTAAGAAACCAATTGCAATGGTCGCTGAAAATCCAAAGACCATTTCGCGACCATGCCAAATATTAACAGGTAAAGCACCTGCCCAATGATATTCACCACTTAAAACGCTCACCCACAAGGAAATAGCAAGTATTGAGCAAAGTGCTGGTAACAGAAAAAATGGACGAAAAGCCAAACGAAAAAATGGCAATATTGCTTGCTCTTTTGTTAAAATTTCAGGTTGAAGCATAATTTCCCCTCTTCATTATCTATTCGTGTTTTTTTCTCCTTAGTTGCAGCCATTAACGCAACAACTGAGACTTTAAAGCAACCTGCGAATATAATGGTTAGTATATGCGCTAAAATCTGCACAGAAATTGAAAAATTTACCGCATATGGGTAGCTCACTAAAATACTCACTATAAACCCCAAAAAAGAGATGATGATAACCAGTTGACTATAAAAGATAATTTTTTGAATGAAAGCATACTTTTTCATATTGTTAATCCATTAAATCCGCTAATTCAACTTGCACACCCATTCGTTTGTGAACAACAGGACTCGTAGTCGTATATAAGGTAGGAATTCTCGATTTATCAAATACTTTTGATGCAATTGAAAAAGCAGCTAAAGCAGCCTCATGAAAACCGCTCAAAATAAGTTTACGTTTCCCGGGGTAATAATTAATATCACCTACAGCATAAATACCAGATATTGATGTTTGAAAGTGTTGGGTATCAACTTCAATTTGATTTTGATGTAACCTTAATTTCCAGTCAGCGATAGGACCAAGTTTAGGTGACATACCAAAGCAAACCAGAAGCTTATCAAGCGATATACGGCGGCTTACACCATCTTTAGAGCTAACACTAATTGATGTTAATAAATCATCTTGCTCACTAAATCCTTTAACTTGCCCACATAAAAATTGCATTTTTTCCTGCTCACAAAGGGATCGCATTTTATTAACACTATACGGTGATGCTTTAAAATTGGTGCTGCGATGAATTAAAACAACATTTGCTGCTATCTTTTGTAGTGATAAGGCCCAGTCAAGTGCAGCATCTCCGCCCCCTAAAACAACTAGTTCCTGATCTCTAAACTGCTCTAAGTGATTAATGCGATAAAAAATTTGGCTTTCATTAAATTTTTCAATAGCGGGAATTTTCAACTTTACATGAGAAAACGCACCATTCCCTGCCGCAATAACAACAGCTTTACAATGAATTGTTCTATTCTTATTAGTACTAACTAAAAAATCATTATCTGATTGTTTTTCAATGTGCTCTACTCTTTCCGAAAGTAAAATTTTAGGCTTGAATGGACTTGCTTGTTGCCATAAATTGTTAACGATATCTTTTGCAATTGTTTTTGGAATAGCTGGGATATCATAAATAGGTTTATCAGGATATAGCTCACTACATTGACCACCAACGCTCGAAAGGCTGTCAATTACTACTGATTTTAATCCCTGTAAACCTAATTCAAATACTTGAAACAAACCGACTGGACCAGCTCCAATAATTACAACATCTGTATTTATAATTTTCATTAAAACGCCCTCAATTCAGAATAATAAGTTTAAAACAACATAAGATACATTTGACATGTACCTATAGTACAACTACCATAACGTGCATGTCAAATGTATCTTATGGTGAATACAATGAAAAAAATACAAAAAATATTTAAAAGATTATGCGAGTTGGTAATTAATTCAAATCAGCTAAAACGTAATATCAACCCAGTAGATTGTGATGAATGCAGATACGAAAACTACCTTTCAGGCTGTTGTATCAATAGAATTTGTTGAGTTAAAAAGTTGAAATTTATTTAAATATACATATAGTATGCACTTTATTTATGTGCATAATATTTATTCTATTGCTTTATTGAATCAACGTTATTTCTAATCTAGGTATTTGAAGTAGCTATGAATAAAATTAGTACTTGCACTTTTCAACTGTATTAAAAGGAAACCGTATGCAACTAACACGTCATACCGATTATGGGATAAGAATTCTAACTTACCTTGCATTACTACCATCTGATGAAAAAGCCAGTATTGACATAATTAGTACCTTATATGGTATTTCAAGAAATAATGTAAATAAAATTGTTCATCAATTAGGTAAAGCAAAAATAATAGAAACTCGACGGGGTAAAGGCGGAGGTTTTTTCTTGGCATTACCCCCCGCTCAAATCAATATAGGAGAAATGATTTTATTACTTGAAAATACAATAAAAATCATAGATTGTGAATCTCAACAATGTTTAATTTTACCTGCTTGTCGATTTAAAAGTATATTGAATGAAGCTACCCAAGCTTTTGTAGATAGCCTAAAAAAATACACTCTCGCTGATTTAATAAAAGACCCTAAAAATGATCTAATAAGTCTTTTCAAGCTATGAATGCTTCTACTTAACTTAATTCTAATAATCAATTTTTCGGATCAAATTCAATTAGAGAAAGAAGCGATAACGATAACAACCTTCATCAAGTATTCTTGAGATCCTATGACAAATAGGCCCTGTATCGCCATACTGTCTATTGAATGTCCGCTTTAACGCTTGAGTTCAAATCAACGGTATTGTTTGATTAAATTAAAAAGTTTCATTTCTAATATGAACTACTGAAAGTAATAACAAGTCTATTACGTTATTCGTCTTCTCGAAACGCCTCTGCCGTTAAATGATGACGATTCAACAGTTTGTAAAATTCAGTTCGGTTGCGTTGCGCTATTCTTGCTGCTTGTGATACGTTGCCAGCAGTAAGTTTTAATAATTTTGCAAGGTAATCTCGCTCAAATTCATCTTTGGCTTGCTGAAAAGATGGCAGTGTACTGCTCTCATCACGTAAGGCATTCTTAACTAAACTTGCAACGATAATATTTTCTCTAGATAAGGCGACACTTTGTTCAACAACATTTTGCAATTGTCTAATATTTCCTGGCCAAGGTGCTGAAATGAGTACTTCCATGGCTTCTTGTGAGAAGCCATTAATATCAAGATTCCCATGTTCAATGCTTTGATTAAGAAAATGTTGAGCGAGTAAGGGGATGTCTTCTCGACGCTCGACAAGAGGAGGTAATTCCAATTCAACAACATTTAACCGGTAGTATAAGTCTTCCCTAAACGTTTTATCTTTGATGGCATGTTGTAAATTTTTATGGGTAGCAGATATTATTCTTACATCAACTTTCACAGCTGTAGTACTACCCACAGGCCGTACTTCTTTTTCTTGCAACGCTCTTAATAACTTAACCTGAAAACTCATTGGCATATCACCAATTTCGTCTAAAAATAGCGTACCGCCATTACTTGCTTGAAATAACCCTTGATGATTTTTTTCAGCCCCCGTAAATGCACCTTTAACATGACCAAATAATTCTGATTCTAATAATTGCTCTGGAATTGCTGCACAATTAATTGCCGTGAATGGTTTTTTTGATCGATGACTGGCTCGATGAATAGCTTTGGCTAGTAGTTCTTTACCAGTGCCGCTTTCGCTATGAATTAATAAACTAAAGTCACTTATGGCAACCTGCTTTGTTTGTTGTAATAGCGATTCCATAATGGCGCTTCGGCTAATGATTTTTGTACGCCATAAATCTTGTTGATCTTTGTTGCTTGAACTTGACGGTTGTAATCGAATGGCTTGCTCCACCGTTTCAAGTAACTGCTGACTTTCAAACGGTTTAGTTAAAAAGCCAAAAACCCCTTGTTTAGTGGCATTAATTGCATCTGGGATTGTGCCGTGGGCGGTCATAATAATTACAGGCAGATTTGGGGATTGTTGCCTTATTTGTTCAAATAACGCCATGCCGTCCATACCTTCCATACGAAGATCGCTGATCACCAGTTGTGGATGAAAGCTTTTTAACATGCCAAGGGCTATTTTAGCGTTGGCTGCCGATTCAACTATGTAACCTGCGGCAGATAAACGAATTCCTAACAAGCGTAATAAACTTGGATCATCATCAACAATTAGAATTTTTTCTTGGTTCGCATTATTGGTTGCTTGCACTGATTGTTTCATTGTTTTATTGTCCGTGTTCGCTGATAGTTTGTTCAATCTTTTTAAGCTGAGTAATTTTTTTTGTTAATCGTGTGACCATTAATTCCAGATCTGCAATTCTTTTCAGCTGCTTTTTATCTTTAAGTTGATATTTTTCCGTTTGTGTATCATGGGTAAGTTCTTGATTAATCAATTTTTGGAATAAGAACAACTGCTGATTAAGCTGATCTTTAAGCAAGCTAATAAAAGCTTGATCTGCTGAGCTTAAATAATAACTTTTGTGCTCTTTTAGTTGTCCGTTTAGTAGTGATTTTGCAGTATAAGCATTATGTGTAGGCGAGTTAGGTAAACTATGTAGCAGTATTAAGTTAATTTCTGCTTCGATACTGCCCTGTGCTTTTTTCAATCGCTGTTGTTGTATTTCTATTGTTAATTCACTTTCTGATAAATTTTTTAATGTTAAATAATATTGACCAAAATCTACCCCATTTGTGACGGAATGATAATTTTTTGAGTGTTGATTATTTAGTTGACATGCAGATATACACACGCTGATAAGCATAATGAAAATAACTTTATTAAATTTAAAGTGAAAACTAAAATTGAACCTATTTAAAGCTAAATTCATTGTTCTTCTCCACTAACAACACTATTTAGTATAATTTTCATTGTTGTACCGCTAGGCGGATCTATTTGACTCATGAAGGTAATATTACCGTTTAACCTCATAAGCAGTTCTTTAACGATAGTTAAACCAAGACCACTGCTCTTAATAGTAGAATCTTTGGGAGAAGTTCCTTGATAGAAAGCGTCAAAAATCTTGTCTTGCTGCTCTGCTTTAATACCATCACCTTGATCAGCAACAGAAAACACTAATTGATGTTCACTAAGTACTGCGAATATATTAATGACACCATGTTCAGGTGAATATTTGATAGCGTTTGATAATAAATTATCAATAATTACATTGAGTTGTTTTACATTACTTTCAATGGTGATATTTGAATAATTTTTTTCTATTATTAGTTGTTTACGCTTAATATCTAGTGTGCGATCGCTTAACACTTGTTCAATAAGTTCAGGTAAATTAATTATTTCTTTATCTTGTAAACTTGTTGAGTCTAAAACTATATTGAAATCTAGCAATTCCTCAATTAATCGTTGTAAACGAGTGGTACTGCTTCGAATGATTTTAATGACTTCTTGCTGATCACTATTAAGCGAGCCGACACTGTTGTCATAAATTAACTCTGTACCCTCCCTTATTGCTGCTAGTGGTGTTTTTAATTCGTGGGAAATATGTCGAATAAAGCTCGATTTTTGTAACTCTAAAGCATGTAGCCGAGTTCTCATGCTATTTAAGGCATCATTAATTTCTGTGATTTCAATAAAACCAGCAACAGTCTTGCCTTGAAAATCAGAGCCTTGTAAATCAGCTTCTTGCTCAAAGTTACCTTGTTGTAACAGCTGAATCTTGAAAATTAGCTGTTTAAGAGGTTTGGTAATTAAAACAATAAATATACCCGCAATTAATAGCGAGATAGGGATAATAAGCAGGCTTTTTAATAATGTATGGCTGACTTGTGCTATCGCATTTTTAATTTCCTGAGCTTGTTGGTTAATTAATTCACTACTGCGTGTATTTATTTGTTCATTAATATTTATCAACCGTTTAAATTGTTTTTGTAATCCTTCTAATGAGATTTCATCTACTTGATTATCGATATTTACTGAAGCCTGTGTTGGTATTACTATACTTTGGTGAACTTGAAGTATTGCTTGAGAAAATTGCTCGGTCAGTTGCTTTATTTCTGTATCGTCATGCTGAAATAACTTATCGTTAGTTGTCAGTAACACTTGCTGCTCAACGATATAATTATCCATTAACTCATTATCTTGTAAAACCAAATACTGACTAGCATACCTTTCCATTTTTTTTAATGTATTACTCATTTTTTGATTGGTATTGATTAACTCTGCCACAGTAAATATTGAACTAACACCTTGTTTGGAAAGCTGGTTCACTTGATTTGCGCTGTACAAAAGCGCTAACACTAAAGGTAGTGCTACTAGAGTAAAACCCAGAAAAGTTAGTTTTTTAATTGATAGCGATTGTACACGGCTTAATTTAGTACCGATCACTAACATTAATTTGTCTAGCCAAATCACTTTGAAAGATCCTTATACCAATTCAATTTAGTTCAACGCCTTTTTAGGCCATTTTAATGATAAATACAATAGTGTCTCTAATTGGAGACAATACGTATTTTTTTAACTTATTATATTAATTACTGATAATTATAGGTTTATTTTCATTATCTGTTATTTAATTCTTTAAAAGTTTATCGAATAAAACAACCTGTTGCTATATGGCGACAGTAACCATGTCCACTTTAACTTTTTATACCTATAAAACAGGTAGTTACGAAGTTGGTACGGTGTGTGCTACATCATGATTGATCGCATAACGTAGGCCAAACGGTTTAACGTGAATGAATTTAGCTAAGGTGTTATGCATTTTATAGTAAATATCCATCGAGGTTTACTCGATAACAAAAAAAAGGATCTCAAATGAAAAACGTCAGTTTATTTAAAGTCACAGCTATGGTTGTTACCGTTGCATTTGCTTCTAGCTTTGTTAACGCTGAAGACAAAATAAGTAAAGAAATAGAAAAAGCTCAATCTGATGTGGTTGAGGTTGCAAAACAACTAAACTTCCCAGCGCTAATAGAAAAGCTAGACAGTGATAAAAATGGCATGTTAAGTCACACTGAAGTGTCCGCAAATAAAAGCCAGTTATTCCATGAAGAATTTAACAAAATGGATATCAATAAGGACAAGCAAATTGATGAAGCAGAGTTTAATAGTTACCTTGTAAAGGCTAAAGATAAAGCATCAGATGCAGTAAAAAATGTAAATTAATAAAATTCATATAACATAGATTACCCCCTTTAACCGGCGGCCTCCCAACTTTGCAGTCGGTTTTTTTAGTTCAGTATAAATATATTTTCAGCTAGTTATTATAGGAAAGAAAAAACCATGAGCGAAATGATTAGTCGTCATATACAAATAGATAATTGGATCTTTGAAGTGAAAATGGTGAGAGCCTTGCGTGTACAAAATTATGGAGAGCCGTATAGTGCCATTGCTAATATTAACCTAAATGGTAGCAGTGCTTACATTGATGGCATGATGCAAAAAAATCTACAACAGATCAGTAATGAAGACATACAGGTAATTGAAAACTATTGTCAGCAAATGTCTATTAAGGAAGTAAACTTTGATTCAAGCAATACTTTTTTTGCAAATCAATCAAGGTCACAAGAAAATGTTATATCTAAACGAGCTTGAATTGTGAGAAAACGAATAAAAATGATTAAAATACCTTTGCTATGAAACTACAAATTCTTTCTTATTTTTTTGGTAATGGATTAAAAGTTTTATTATGAACCGCTTGATAAACACCTTGTGTTCGTATCGTCAAAGGTTTCCATAACCATATCTCTTTGTAAAACTTAGATAAATCGTTCAACTCTTGTTTTGCCTTTTGGTTAACAACGACAACACCATATGCTTTATGGATTTTCTCTTGAATAGGAGCACTGAGCATAAAATCAGCCAATAAATAAGCCGCCTTTAATTTATTTGGCGAGTCATTTAACGTTGGTACAAATGAAATAGTATCTAACCAAACGGTTGATCGCACATTGTGCGCTATTTTCCAGTTAAGTCCTTTTCTTATAGCTGCAGCGACACCGAACCAATATGTAGTTCCATAGAGTAATTCAGCTTTTGTAAAATCAGCTTCACCATCCCAAAAGCGATCCTGAGTACAGACATTACGGTATAGTAGTTCAAGGTTATTCTGGATTTTCGGATCTTCGAACCCTCTTGACATAATTATCTTGTCCATATCGTAGATGCTTTCTTTGTCATATCCAGCTTTTAAAATTGCGATATAAAAATTTGCGGCAAACTGTGCTTTAGTGATAGTAATTTTACATCTATTGGCAGGATCAAATAACACGTCAAATGACGTTGGCTCTGGCACCTTATCGGCATTATAGGCTAGTCCGTATGACCCTCCTAGTAGTGGAACAGCATAGCTTTTTCCCATATATTCCTTATATTCCAAGTTTTTCAAGGCAGAAAACACATGGATATAATTCGGAATTCTGGAAAAATCTATAGGTAACAACGATCGAAGTAATTGCTCGTTCCTTTGAGAAAAATAATTATGTGTTGGTGTTATTACGTCACAAAACTTTCCCCTAACCAGGTTATAAATTTGCTCTGGAGAGGATAAATATTGAGGGTAAAGCACTAAATCTACATCCATCCCTCTTTCTTTTGCAAAGGCTTTAAATTCGCTTTCCCAAGGCATGATATAACCTTTCCATTCACAAACTGTCAGCTTTGTTGTTTCTGCAAAAGCTGTAAAACTATGGGTTACAACAAAAAATAAAAGTGTAAGCTTTCGAAAAGTAGTCATTTTACACCTTTAAGGGTTATTAAAATGGATGTTGTCATAAATTGTGAAGTTTAGGAACTGCCTAGATCTGCTACTGTGAAGCATTTTGAACTTACCATTTTGAACTAAGCATTTGCGGGAACTTGCCAAAGCCGTAATTTCACATGTTCAGTCAAAACACAACCACTACCGATAAAAGTATAACAAGAGTATAAGGTCAAATGCTGAATGCCTCAAATTTAAATATCATCGATACAAAGTTTAAATCGTTGACCAGTTATATTGCAGTACGACCAAAAAATTGGAGAATACCTTCTATAGTTAGATTGTAAAAAGGGATTTTTCGTAGACACTTAACAGTAGAAAAGTGTATTCTGAGTTAGTTGAAAATGTGAAAGTTTATAGCAGAATTTATAACTGTTGGCTAAGCTTAGCTTTACATTTTAAACAAGTATTATCAACCCATTAAATGAGTGTTAGATTATTTTGAACATTACAGCAGAACAAAACCAATATAGGGGTACAAGAATGAAAAAAAGTGCAATCATCGTATTATTAACTCTACTGATATCACCAATGAGTCTTTTAGCAAATAATATGGTGTCAGAATCGCCCTCAAATGCGAAAGTATATTTCATCCATCCCAACGATGGTCAGACTGTCCAAAAAAGCGTCAAAGTGGTTTTTGGACTAAAAAATATAGGAGTCGCTCCAGCTGGTACCGATAAAAAGAATACTGGGCATCACCACCTGTTGATAGATACTGATGTGTTGCCAGACTTGACTAAGCCACTTCCGGCTACCGACAAATTAAAACATTTTGGTGGGGGACAAACAGAAACAGAAATCACACTATCGCCAGGCAAACACACATTGCAACTATTGTTGGGGAACTATGCACATATACCACACAGTAAACCGGTTATTTCTAAAAAAATTACAATCACGGTAGAATAATCTGAAACAGAATGGTTCTCCTTTGATTAAAGAAACTAAAAACACAGCACGATAAAAAATATTCAAGACAATAGATATATCTATCGTAGCAACCTGAAAAATTAGTGTTTAATAAGCATAATAAGGAGCGCTTCAAATAATGAGCAGAGAAATATCGACATTAATACAGTTAGGTTGGAAGCCTTTTTTTCAACAACAACTCAGCTTAGAGGAGTTTACTGAATTACATATTGGTAGAATTATCGAGCAACACCGTAACAATCTGATAGCAATTTCTGCTCAAGGTCAACTGCAATTAATAATACCACCTAATTGTGAACGTGTTTGTGTTGGCGACTGGGTGATATTTGATGAATCTAATCGCTTAGTTCGACCGTTAGAACGCCAGTCACTTTTTGAACGAAAATCACCTGGAACTCAAGTTAACACGCAACTTATTGCTGCTAATATTGATATCCTCATCATCGTTTGCTCGCTTAACCAAGACTTTAATCTTAACCGAATAGAGCGCTACTTAGCTATTGCAAATGAGGCGCAAGTCGAGCCGATTGTCGTATTAACAAAAGCAGATCAATGCGATGATGTTGATGATAAGCGAGCGCAAGTTCAAAGCTTAGATCAATTTATGATGGTTCATGCACTAAATGCATTAGATGAAGATGAACTAAAACCTTTAGAGAGTTATTGTCAGCAAGGTAAAACCATTGCCTTTTTAGGCTCATCAGGTGTTGGGAAATCTACATTAGTAAACGGCTTATTAGGTTATCAAGCTCTAGGGACTGGTGCGATACGAGAAGATGATAGTAAAGGCAGGCACACGACAACTTTTAGAGCCCTAAAAGTGTTACCCCAAGGTGGCGTCTTAATGGACACCCCTGGAATGCGAGAATTACAACTTGCAGATTGCGAACAAGGTGTAAATGAAACTTTTAGTGAAATAATTGAACTAGCAACTCAATGCCGTTTCAATAATTGTGAGCATTTGTCAGAGCCAAAATGTGCGGTGCAAGATGCCATTAAAAATGGCGAATTATCACAACGAAGATTCGACAGTTACCAAAAATTGATAAAAGAACAAGCCTATAACAGTGCAACATTAGCGGAGAAAAAAGCTAAAGATAAAGCGCTTGGAAAGATGATCAACCGTTTACAAGGTGAAGCAAAACAACTTAAACGTGAGCAGTAGACTATAGCTATTTCACTAAATGTAACATCGGCTCTTGGCACTATTTTGACCTAACAACCTGAATAATTTGTTCTGATACTAACGGGATTTTTTTGAATCTACGTCTACGTAATTATACTCTACATATCTTGCAAAAAAACTAAACATTGCACGTTGCTACCACGATGATACATAGGATCATAGTATTCGCTGAGCAACGGTTTTAGCCAATCAAAGTGATAATGTAGTTGACCATTATGCTGCTTGGTTAACGCCGCACTCTGTATTGCCTTTAACTGGCCATAACGTTCTGTACCAAGGCGCTTTCGTATTTTAAACAAACCTTGTTCCAAATACTGATTGAAAGCGATAAAACCTTGCTCAACGCCATATATTGCTTGGTATTGGGCTATCATCTCTATGATATATTCTTGGTATATCTTTTCAAGTCGATAGTCTAAGCTTTCTTCAATCACGATTATTGGCGCTTGTGCCATGGCTTGTCGTAAACTTTCAGGTAAATGAACGCTACCAATTACCCTGCTTTCATCTTCTAAGATCAATGTTTGCTCTAAGGAATAGTTACCCGTGATGTATTGCTCTGCTAGTTTGTTTTCAAAATTTATTTGACTGGACTGCGGTGTAACGAAGCCGCCAAAACTCGAACCTCGGTGACCCGCTGCTGCTTCTAAATCTAAACTATTTACACAATGGGCCAGGAAAGGCGTTTTTCCAGACCCAGTATTGCCTGCTACAATCATTAATGGATGTAACGCTATCTGCTCCAGCTCATTCAGTAGAAACTGACGAAGTGATTTATACCCTCCAATAAGCAGTGGATAGTTAACACCGGATTCCTCTAACCAGCGCTGCACCGTTTTTGAACGTAAGCCGCCGCGAAAACAATATAAGTAACCTTGAGGATGTGCCCGCGCAAATTCTTGCCATTGTGATAGTCGCCTTGCTTTACTCTGTCCTGTAACTAACTTATTACCCAGAGTGATAGCGGCCGCTTGTCCATTATTTTTATAACAAAGACCCACTGCAGCCCTTTCATCATTATTCATTAGTGGGTGATTAATAGAATGGTTAAAAGCCCCCTTTTCAAATTCAATGGGTGCGCGTACATCCATTAGCGGGTTTTTATTGCTAATAATAGTGCGAAAGTCTGCGCTATTATTAGGACTTTTGTTGAAAGGAGCGTCTCGTTCTGTTGCTGACATATATATGGTCTTTACAACAAATTCACTGTTGGTGATGTTGTCGCCACTAATTCACCAATGGGTTGTAGGTTAAGAGCATTATCTTGACATAACGCTTCAAAAGTATTTTTGCCTTTTGGATTAACTGCCACAAGTAATCCGCCGCTGGTTTGAGGATCACACAAAAGTGATTTTTGTTTAGGACTTAACGGTCCTACGTGATCGCCATAACTGTTAAAATTTCGCTCGCAGCCACCCGGTATACAGCCTTGGTCGATGTAATCGTTGACAAAATCAAGGCGCGGTACTTTCTGAAAATCGATAATAGCAGCAACACTACTGCCTTGACACATTTCCAAGAGGTGTCCTAATAATGCAAAACCGGTCACATCAGTCATAGCGGTAACCGCATCTAATGCTGCAAATTTTAATCCAATAGCATTTAAGGTTTTCATTACTTGTGGCGCAAGTTGTGCGTGTTCAGGTAACAATTTCCCTTGTTTCTCAGCTGTGGTCAAAATGCCAATACCTAACGGCTTAGTTAAATATAAAAGATCACCAACCTCTGCAGTATTATTTCGCTTAATGTGTGCATTATTAATCAGACCAGTGACTGCTAGGCCAAAAATAGGCTCAGGTGCGTCAATGGAATGACCACCCGCTAACGGGATTCCAGCCTCAGCACAGGTAGCTCTAGCACCATCAAGTACTTGTTGGGCAATTTCTGGCGCTAAAATATTTACTGGCCAACCCAAAATGGCTATCGCCATTAGCGGTTTTCCGCCCATGGCATAAATATCGCTGATAGCATTACAGGCGGCAATTTTACCAAAGTCTGCTGGATCATCGACAATGGGCATAAAAAAGTCAGTGGTTGAGATCACAGCTTGATCATTACCAATATCGAATACAGCCGCATCATCTTTGGTGCTATTGCCCACTAATAATGCGTTATGTTCAGGTAAAGCGAGTGAAGATTTAAGCATCACATCAAGTACCGATGGCGAAATCTTACAGCCACACCCTGCGCCGTGTGAGTATTGAGTCAAGCGAATTGATGTCATAGTGGTATCTACATTACCCTAACCGATGAAGCGCACAAACCTTGTTACCTGAAGGATCGCGTAAATAAGCTAGATAAAGCTTACCAATGACTCCCTCACGCACTCCAGGAAGATCTTCACATGCACTACCACCATTAGCGATGCCAGCAGAGTGCCAAGCATCAGCTATAAGTGGACTCTCTGCTGAAAAACCTATTGTGGAGCCATTTCCATGGCAAGCAGACTTTCCGTCAATAGGTTTACTTAACGCGAAAACACCACTCTTAGTAAAATAAAAGCAACGACCTTTTTCGTCAATTACACCTGGTTCATGCCCCATTGCTCCCAGAATCGCATCATAAAAAATCTTCGATTCTTGTATGTCATTTGCACCAATCATAATATGACTGAACATTTTAATCTCCTCGTATAGTTATCTATAGCCTAAGTGTAATTAGGGCCAAAGCCCAAATTACAGGCTAATTCATGGTTGGCTAAAATCTGAAATAAATTGGAACGCTGCCAACAGTGACGTATCCTTGTTTATTAACTTGATAAATGGTTGATAATTTATGGCCTTTAAATATTACACTAATTAGATTTTTTTCTAGATAGAGAAAAGTTTGCATAAATTATTGTCGCCACACCCGTAATAAGAGAAAGCATAGCAAGGCCAAACATTGCATTATCTTGAGATTCAAAAGTTAACAGATATACACTTAACGCAACAAAGAACAAACCAACTAAAACAAAAGCTTTTGGATGTGAAGCTATCAGCCCAGATGTTTGGGCACTTTTTACTTTTTTAGATTTAGAATGAGCTGAAGCTTTCCGTTTGTGTTTATTTGTAGGCATCATCAATTCCTTAGAACTTATAAAAGTACATTAAATAGACGCCTTAGTAATCCCCATCTACTTGACTAGCCAATAATCTATACCAAACTTCTTAAATTTCAAACCTTTAATTTGTAAATATTGAATGATTTTCTACAAAGTCTCGGAGTTTACTTTTAATTAAGAATAGAATATGTGCCTTGACCGGTTGAATTCTCAGTAACCTTTTTTAGAATTACCTTTTCTTCTACGATACGGCAGTACGCTTTTTCAATTCAAAAATCTCAAGTTAATCAGGCGTTATTTTACTGAACTATTGAATTTCCAATAGTTCTACTTCAAAAATAAGCAATGATCCTGGTGCTATTTTTCCTGCTGCTCTGTTGCCATACCCTAATTCTGCGGGAATGAAAAATTTAAATTTATCACCAACAACCATTAATTGAACACCTTCGGTCCAACCGCTTATCACTTGATTTAAGCCAAAGCTTATTGGTTCTCCACGATTTACAGAGCTATCAAAAACAATACCATCTAATAAAGAGCCATGATAATGCACTTTTACTTTTGAATTAGCGGTTGGGTGCTCTGTTCCTTCGCCTTGCTGTAATACTTGATATTGCAAACCAGAAGCAGTTTCAACGACATCTTCTACAGCTTTGTTATTTTCTAAAAAATCTTTACCTATAGCAATATTTTCAATTGCTGCTTTTTTATTATTATTTGAGTTTCTAGTGAAAAAGAATATCACCAATGCAATAACTATAACCAAACCAATATACTTCATAACTCATCCTATTAATTTATAGAGTTGTGCATTCTAGCACTTGATTCTTTAAGTGATATAACAAAATTGAATTTTTGAAACAGAAATAATCAACTTATCCTTCTATTTATTTCCACATTTTTAAGATAAGACCTCGTGATCACTTTGTGCTAAAAGAAAATTAACAAGTCCTAGTAAGATGTAATACTTTTTCTAATATAAATTTCCAAACATATGAAATAAAACAGATTTACTTTATCATATTGAAGAAGAGTATTTGCATAATCTATAGTAAGTGTAGGTTGAGTTTTTTGATATTTAATACTATGGTGAATGAGAGGAGTAAATTTACGAGCTTTCACAAAGTGTTTTCACTCTTAATAAAGCTAATAAGTTTGAAGGAGTTGTACATGAGTTTGGATTACGGTTGGGAAAAACTAAATATGTCAGTTCATTATTTAAGTGGTTCTGAAAGTAAATATGAACGTTTATTCAATGCAGTGACGTATAGCCTGATGAATATTAAACCTGAATACGAGTTACCAGAATCATTACGAGAAGATTTTGCAGCACTTATCACAGAATTAACAGCAGTTAAAACTACAAATGATGACGAGAGTGTTCGAGCTACAATTAATTCTTTTGACGAAATTGAATTAAGTAATGCAATTGAAAAAATTATTAACCTTCATGATTCCGTTTGTCGTCTTTGCAAACCAAGCTGATATTAAAAACCTATTCAGGGAGAATAAACAGCGTAAATCTAAAGATTTTCACTTCAAACTTACTCTGTAAAAAATTCTGTTACAGAGTAAGTTTTCTTCGTACTTATATACTCATAACTGCCATTTACATATTAGGGTAATTTGGTCCACCCGTCCCTTCTGGCGTAACCCAAGTGATATTTTGACTTGGATCTTTAATATCACAAGTTTTACAATGAATACAGTTTTGGGCGTTGATTACAAACTTATCGCCTTCTTCCGTTTTTTCCACTTCATAAACACCAGCTGGACAATAACGCTGTGCAGGCTCATTAAACTTAGTTAAATTAACAGTAATAGGAATACTATTATCAGCAAGTTTTAAGTGACAAGGCTGTTCTTCTTCATGATTAGTATTTGATAAAAATACTGATGAAAGTTTATCAAAACTCAGTTTATTGTCTGGCTTAGAATAATTGATAACTGCTGCTTCGCTTGCTAGCTTTAATTGACTATGATCAGGCTTATTATCTTTAAAATTGAACGGTAATTTACCACCGAAAAAGTTTTGGTCTATCGTGTTATAGGCGCCACCAAAGAATGTACCAAACTTATGCATTGATGGAGAAAAATTGCGAGTATTGTATAAATCATCATATAACCATGATGATTTAAATTTCTCAGCATAAACCGTCAGATCTTTACCGCCTTCATCGCCATTAGTTAACGCTTCAGCAATAGCTTCAGCAGCTAAAAGCCCTGACTTCATCGCTGTATGGTTACCTTTGATTTTAGCAGAGTTCATCGTTCCAGCTTCACAACCCACCATGATACCACCAGGCATTGTTTGTTTAGCCAGTGAATTATAACCACCTTTAGCCAGTGCACGTGCGCCATAAGAAACTCGTTTACCACCAGCTAAATATTGACTAATTTTTGGATGATGCTTATAACGTTGAAATTCATCAAATGGGCTTAAATGTGGATTTGAATAACCCAAATCAACAATTAAACCAACAAAAACCTGATTATTTTCTGCATGGTATAAATAACCACCGCCACCAGTATCGTCCTTTAAAGGCCAACCAGCAGAATGAACCACTAAACCTTCTTGATGTTTATCGGGATCAATATCCCAGATTTCTTTAAAACCTAAACCATAATGCTGAGGAGATGCATCAGCATCTAAATTAAATTTCGATATTAACTCTTTACCTAAATGACCGCGACAGCCTTCAGCAAAAACAGTATATTTAGCACGAAGTTCCATCCCTGGCATAAATGAATCTTTTTCATTACCCTGTGCATCTAAGCCCATATCACCTGTAATAATACCGCCGACACTACCATCATCATTATAAATAACACTTTGAGCAGGAAAGCCTGGGAATATCTCAACACCTAATTGCTCTGCTTGTTCAGCTAACCAGCGACACATATTACCCATACTGGCAATATAGTTACCTTCATTATGCATAGTTTTAGGTACAAACAAGCCTGGTAATTTAATTCCATTATCCGCACTATTAAAATAATAAATATCATCACCCGTTACAGGTGTATTGAGCGGAGCACCTTTTTCTTTCCAATCAGGAAATAATTCATTCAAAGCTCTTGGTTCAAATACAGCACCAGAAAGAATATGCGCTCCAACTTCAGAGCCTTTTTCAACAACACACACCATTAGCTCTTGTTGTTTTTCCTGCGCCAATTGCATTAAACGACACGCAGTTGCCAAACCAGAAGGGCCTGCACCAACAATTACTACGTCAAAATCCATCGATTCACGTTCCATGGTATCTCCCAATATTTATTTTATTTACAAAAAATTCAAACAGGTGTTTGATATTCAAACAGGTGTTTGATAGTATCTCATTAGCGGTTGCCAATCAAGGTGATATTTTCTTTAAGGTATCACTTTAGTGTAGTTAATTTAATAGTTTCTACTATGCTATATTGGTACCTGTTTAAAACAAAACTGCAACTATTACAGAATATAAAAGATATTGTATCGTAGTTTGAAAGTTTTCACCAAGATTACGTTGACGTTTACGTAAAGCAATAGTAATCTTTTGACTAGTAATCAATTTTGATATAAATAAGTTTTTATACTGCATAAACAAACCTAGAGGCAACGATGAAAGTATTAGTTCCGATAAAACGTGTAATTGACTATAACGTCAAAGTTCGCGTAAAACCCGATAATTCAAATGTAGATCTTGCTAATGTAAAAATGGCAATCAACCCTTTTTGCGAAATAGCTGTAGAAGAAGCTGTTCGCCTTAAAGAAGCAGGTACTGCGACGGAAGTTATCGCTGTTTCAATAGGCGATAAGTCTTGTCAAGAACAGCTACGTACTGCACTAGCTTTAGGCGCAGACCGTGCAATTCAAATTGAAACAACTGAAAATTTAGATTCATTGAATATAGCTAAACTTTTACAAAAAATTGTTGAAGAAGAGCAACCTCAATTAGTTATCTTAGGCAAACAAGCTATTGATAGTGACAACAATCAAACCGGACAAATGTTAGGAGCACTAACAGGTATGCCGCAAGGTACATTTGCTTCTGAAGTGAAAGTTGAAGGCGATAAAGTTAATGTTACTCGTGAAGTTGATGGTGGCTTACAAACTCTCGCCCTTAACTTACCAGCAATTGTAACGACGGATTTACGCTTAAATGAACCTCGTTATGCTTCATTACCAAATATAATGAAAGCGAAGCGCAAACCACTTGACGTTAAAGCTGCTGCTGATTTCGGTATTGATTTAGCACCACGCACTAAATTGTTGAAAGTAACTCCACCTGCGGAAAGACAGGCTGGTATTGTTGTTGAATCAATTGAAGAATTAGTAGAAAAATTAAAAAATGAAGCCAAGGTGATCTCATGAGTATTTTAGTATTTGCAGAACACGATAACAGCAGCTTAAAAGCTGAAACTCTTAAAACAGTTGCTGCAGCTCAAGCCATTGGTGGTGATATTACATTATTAGTTGCTGGCTATAATTGTCAAAGCGTTATTGAAGCAGCAGCTAAAGTTAATGGCGTTAGTAAAGTTTTAGCCGCTGATAATGCAGTTTATGAGCATCAACTAGCAGAAAACATAAGCATACTGGTAACTGAGTTGGCCGCTGATTACGAGCACATTGTTGCTACAGCACTAACGACTGGTAAAAACTTTATGCCACGTGTAGCAGCCTTATTAGACGTAACTCAGATTTCAGATATCATTGCAGTACAAAGCAGTGACACTTTTGTTCGTCCAATTTATGCTGGCAACGCAATTGCCACAGTACAAAGCTTAGACAGCACGAAGGTTATTACTGTTCGTTCAACAGGCTTTGATGCAGTAGCAACTGACGGAAATGCCGAAGTTGTGATATTAGATACAGCAACTGATGCTGGAAAGTCAAGCCACGTAAGTGATGAATTAACTAAATCAGAGCGCCCTGATTTAGGCGCAGCCAGTGTTGTTATTTCTGGTGGTCGTGGTATGCAAAATGGTGACAATTTCAAATTGCTTGATGGTATTGCCGACAAGCTTGGTGCTGCAATTGGTGCCTCTCGTGCTGCCGTTGACGCAGGGTTTGTACCAAACGATATGCAAGTAGGCCAAACAGGTAAAATTGTTGCCCCTGACTTATACATTGCTGTTGGTATTAGCGGTGCAATTCAACATTTAGCAGGCATGAAAGATTCAAAAGTTATCGTTGCGATTAACAAAGATCCTGAAGCACCTATTTTCCAAGTAGCTGATTACGGTATTGTTGCAGATTTATTTGATGCACTACCTGAACTTGAAAGTAAGCTATAAAAGTATAAAAAGAAAAAGTTAGTCGGTCTTTAGACCGTATATTGTTATAATAAAACCACTCTTAGTAGTGGTTTTTTATTTTGAATTTAAGTATCTAAAATTCACTACTATAAATCATAAAATATAAATTATTCAAAAGGTACTCGTCTCGATGAAAGAAAAACTTTCCAGTCTTGCTGATCTTGCCGCAGCCTTTGGTAAAAAACCAATAGAAACTGAAAATAATCAACCTGAAACTGATGAATCATTAGTGTACTCCACAAGTGCTGGTCGAATAAAACCTAAAAAACAGAACCCTAAAATAATGGCAAGTGATGGTTTTGCCCATGTACGCAGAGAAACAAAAGGCCGTAAAGGAAAAGGGGTAGTTACTATAAGTGGTTTAGGACTTGATGCAATTGCATTAAAAGTGTTAGCTAAAAAACTTAAAAAAGTCTGTGGTTCAGGCGGCACGGTTGTAAAGGAAGTAATAGAAATTCAAGGAGATAAACGAGAAACGATCAAAACACTCCTTGAAAAAGAAGGGTTTAAAGTTAAATTTATTGGCGGATGAATACACTCTTTTGAATATCAAACATGAAAAGTCCCTGTATCTACACTGCATAAAGCCTGTCACTTTCGTAACGGGCTTCTCTTTAGAGAAGTTTAGCAGTGCCCTACTCTCACAGGGGATTTTCTTCAATATAAGTCACACGACCATCGGCGCTACTGCGTTTTATTCTTTTCTAAATTCAAAACAGCGAATTCCACACAGCAAAAAGCCCGTCACTTTCGTAACGGGCTTCTCTAATGAGAAGTTTAGCAATGTCCTACTTTCACAGGGGCTTTTCTTCAATATAAGTCACACGACCATCGGCGCTACTGCGTTTTATTCTTTTCTAAATTCAAAACAGTAAATTCCACACAGCAAAAAGCCCGTCACTTTCGCCTCGGGCTTCTCTAATGAGAAGTTTAGCAATGTCCTACTTTCACAGGGGCTTTTCTTCAATATAAGTCACACGACCATCGGCGCTACTGCGTTTTATTCTTTTCTAAATTCTAAAAAGCGGATTCCACAAAGCAAAAAGCCCGTCACTTTCGTAACGGGCTTCTCTAATGAGAAGTTTAGCAATGTCCTACTTGACGTGAATGGATTCACTAATGTCGTGGGTGCATGGATGTACAGGAACGACCTCACATGGGCTTACCTGCAACATAAGTCACACTAACCATCGGCGTAACTGCGTTGACGTACATGGATGTACTAATACCAAACGGATTAATTAATCGACCAACTTAATCCAGTCTCTAGCGCATAGGTTTTTCACTCTTTCTATATCATTTATGAAGCTGTTCCATGCCCTAGTACATTGTTCAACAATATCG
>MAAB01001220.1_pt1 | contig 60560 bp, 43 predicted proteins | sample 1115991 | NCBI WGS metagenome assembly MAAB01 (sample SAMN04961124, study PRJNA320927) | seawater metagenome | isolation source: sample BD02T18 sea water enriched with oil for 18 days | place: USA:Gulf of Mexico | collected 2013-07-27 | reverse complement strand
AACGAAACACTTTGGAGTATAGCGAGCCGATACAAAGACAATTGGAATGTTGATGTTTTTAGCGCCATGTTAGCCATTTATAAAAGTAATCTAAACAAATTTGCTAAACAGCATATTGGACAACTCATCAATAACGTAGAACTGGCTTGCCCTAGCACAAAAACAATCACCATGATGGGGGAAAAAGCAGAAATGAAAGCTGAGTTTAATCGATTAAATAATAGTTCATCACAATAACATAGCTATTTATAACAACCATTGTCAGTTTCGCTTAGGAAAATGCTAAAGTTATTATTTCCATTTATTCAGAATTTTTTGAAATTCACCCGATAAAATAAACTTATTTAGCTCTATGTCAAAACGCTCTGCTACTTCTTTATCTTTAGCAATTGCTCCATAGCTTACTACAGGAAAAATTTTATGAATGTCCAGTTGGTGGGAAGGATATAACTCTTTAGCTATATAAGTTAACAACCGACGTTCTCCTATAACTAAATCTGTGCGGTCATGAATTAATAACTTAATTTGAACTTCTCTTTCTGCAAGTTCTAAATACTGAGTTTGTTTTACCCTTTCCTTATACTCTTGTCCTAGTACACTTTCTGCATGTTGATAAGCGATAATACGATAGTTTTGTAAATCACTCATATCGCTAACCTCAAATTTTTTTGATTTTAGAGAAATAGCTACATCACTAAAAGGCAAGTATTTCTGGGTAAAAAAACCAAATTCAGACTGGAAAGCGGCGGGACTTGCAAAATCAAATTCCCCCTCATTAAACTCTTTAATTAATCGGTTATATGCTAACAAATGAAATTCAATTTCATATCCAAGTCGCTTAAATACCGTTCGGATAATTTCTACATCAATGCCAGTCACACCTTGTTCCGGATGATAATAAGCCCAAGGTTTACCTAAATTCACAGCAACTGAAAGTGTTTTATCCCCAGCGAGAATATTACAAGGAAGTAACAATAGTAAAAAACATAGCATATTTCTCATATTAAAAGCCTTGAGTTTAATATAACTGGATAAGAGGAGTATTCATTGAATAGTTTAGTGCTGCTTTCTCTCTAAAAGACCTTAAACTTTTCAGGTTGTGAGGTCAACTAAGGACATGATTCAAATGAAAGGGATAGTAGAATAATTAGGTCAAGAATATGACTAAATTTTATTCCCTCTGTATTCCACCCACTAAAAAGCCGACAGTATCGTCGGCTTTTTCAATGAGTTAAGAACTAAAACGGCATTTTCATACCAAATGAAGACACCCTGATTATTTGTTATTAACAGTTATCAGATCACAATTTCATTGACGCCCAAATATTAATGGTCTTCAAATATCATCATAATTAATCTTCAAATGTCCCCTATTTGTCCCCATATAAAATATGAAATAAATTCAATAGGTACATAATTAAACAATCTTATTAATGCAGATAGTTTAACATATATTAATTTTCAACAATAATTTTATATGTAAGCATCTTGGCATATTGAAGGAAGGATTTACTTCATAGCTTTATACATATTAACAAGCTGTAATGGCAGTTTATCGTTTTAATGCTAAGGATAAAGTTATATTCCTTCTTTTAAGTATCAACAACTACCACCAAAAATAAATTTCTATATTATATAGTTTTGGACTGTTATTTATTTAATTCATGTACGGAAGTTCTTGTGAGAGATCCACTTAGCGACTTGGCATTATAGATAAACCAAACTTTTCTTTTACACATCCGGCTATGTTTATTAGAAAAGCAAGCTGTAGGCGAATCTATGTAACGACTTTTTCGGTTAAACGCAAAAAACAAATGCACCTTGCTGAATTATTTATATTGTGTTGAAATGAAAACTCAATCGATTAATTACTTTAGTTAACTCTTAACTTAACGACAGGTAATTACCGCGGGGGTGGGAACCTCGTCAGCGAATACAAAGTCTCATCTTTGCGCAATTCAGCCGTGGGCCCCACAGGGCAAACATCGCTTATCTTTTAAGCCAACATATTTTTATATTTATCTTCGAGATAATGAATAAAATACTCATAAGTTAACTCTTATACCCATGGTTAGTTAATTACTTACCAACCAAAGCCTTCACGGGCACCCTGCTATATTTTCTCATTTTTTAAAGAGAAATTTACTATGCCTATCTCGGTAGGCACCATAATGTCTTAATCAAGACATCATCACTTATTTGTCACTTAATTTTAACTAAAAGGCGCATTCCTTCGTATTTAATCCCTTTGTAGTGGCATGTTTCTAGGCGTGACCAGTCCGCCCTTTAATGTGGGCGAAGGCAAGATTAATACTCAAGTCGGGGGCGTTTCGCTCAGTTTCTTACAGCTAAAAATCAAACTATTACTTTCAAAAAATTAAGGAGTCAAAAATGACAATTAGAAATAGGAGATCTAAGTTAGATATTTACATCGATTTAATTCGAGTTTTACGAAATAAGGATTTCAGTTTAAAAGATATAAAAATAAAACTAAAATTAAAAAAAATAATCGTTGTAGAGTCAACTATCGCAAGATTTTGTGAAAAAAATAAAATTAAAAGGCGTAATACAACGTCAAGAGCTTCTCAATTAGATTTTAGAACTATAGTAAATAGTAGTAAAAACTTAAATACTCCCCATCTATCGCGTCAAACTTGTGGATTTAAAGCCGCAAAGTCAAAGCTTTATCCGTATGTAAAAAGCATAAAGCAATATAGACGCGCTGGTAAATCTCATGAAAATATTGCTGAATTATTAACAAATCAAATCAGAGTTCATCGTTCAACAATATCTAGATTCTGTCAGGCAATGGGAATATAAAATGGCATCATTTTCAAATAAAAATAAGCAAGCACTTAATGTCATGAAAGAGCTTTCTAGGCATATAAAAAGTTGCGGTACCAACCGAAACATAAAAGCGGCATTAACAAATGTTGCAGATTGGGCTATTTACACACGCATCAATGGGTTAAAAAATATAACCAAAGTTCAAGCAATTCAGTATCTAATGATGCGATCTGAAGAGCTACAACAGTCATCTTTAGATATTGAACGGCAAGCTATTGAACTAATGATGATAAAAGTAACTAAAAAATTAAAACAGAATGAAAAGCTTCCTATTATCAAATCAGAGCTAGAAACAATAGTTAATTGTAGGGCATATTCATTTGAACAAACTATTTCGATTGCAAGCAAGCAGAAGAAAAAAAATGCCTTAGCGACATTAATATCTGTAAATTGTGGCGTAAGGGCGCATGAACTATTCACCCTACGTCCAATTTCTAAAGCAATATTGTCAGCTCGACCATACAGGGATGATTTATTTCTAGGTAGAGACAGTTCAAAGTACTCTATCTATGCTGTCACAGGAAAGGGTGGCCTCATAAGAGCGGTTTCAATTGACGACGAATTAGTTCAGTTATTAGAAGAATTACAATTTGAACAACCAATTGAGTTTACTGACAGAGATATCCATTATGATTGTTATTATGGTGTTGGTGGAGGTAAAAATTGGTCTTCAAGCTTTAATCAGATGTCTAATAAACTTTGCGGTTTTAGTAACGGTGCACATGGTCTACGCCACAGTTATGCTCAGAAAAGAATGGAACAGTTACTAGAGTTTACACACCTAACATTTGATGATCGACTTGAAATAGTAAGCCAAGAGTTGGGGCATTTTCGCCCTGAAATCACTTTAGTTTATTTAAGAGCAAACAAAAAATCGAGTCTGTAATAATACAAATTATGTAACTACCTGTGCGACTAGAATATTTATCTAGTTCTATGCCTGATAATTGTCTTGCGGTATTCTGTTCTATTGTTGATACACGAATATATCCAATTCTCATATTATTGCCTCATTTTAATTCTTAAACGAGACTGTAACCCTGTTTCAATATCGCTCAACTGAGGTTAAATGAAACAATTTTGAAGGATTTGGAATGTTACATTTTGGCTGTGATTAAAATGAACACTATCGAACGAATCCAATCAACATTTTATCTACTTATATTAATTAATTTTCTTTTATGGTCTTAACTTTTACTTCAATATTTAAAATGAGGACTTAACCATGACAACCTGGAATAAAGGTAAACGTGTCGGACAAAAAAAAGCATTTAAACTTGAAGATATTTGGCGCATTAGAATACGACTTGAAATTGAAAACAAACTTGAGCAATTAGTTTTATTTAATTTAGCCATTGATAGTAAACTTAGATCTTGTGATTTAATAAGCTTAAAAGTTCGTGATATATCATCTGCATCACTAGTTCAATCTCGTGCGATGATAGAGCAAAAAAAAACTCACAAAGAAGTTCAATTTGAAATAACACCAAAGACTCAACAGTGTATGAGTCAGCGGATATGCCTGAAGAACCTATCATCCCAAAATTATCTATTTCCTAGCCCAAGAAAACCAGATCGTCATATTTGCTATCACTATTATGCAAATATAGTTAAAACTTGGGTGTTTACGCTAGGCTTAGATATAACTCAATATGGAACACATTCACTCAGACGTACGAAGGCATCCTTAATATATGCAAAGACAAAGAATTTAAGAGCAATCCAGTTACTTCTTGGACACTCAAAACTACAGAGCACAATAGAATATCTTGGTGTTGAAATTGAAGATGCATTAACAATTTCGGAAGCAACAGAAACTTAAATATTAAACAGCGCTAACGGGGTAATGATCTAATCAACACTATTTTTAGAACATACACTCTATGGCGCTTCCGCCCCCAAAGCACCTTAGGGACTTCCCATTCAATAGACTGTTTGTGAAAAAAGCTTAGACACTTTAGTTTATTAAATCTAAAATTTTCCACTTAATTTAGACGGATGCCAACCAATTAAGGTACACATGTTTCACGCGTCTCTTTATTAAAACCGACCATGACCACAATTGAATGAGTGGCAAGTTTGCCATTAGAAAATAAGTTTTGAGTTAATTGAAAACTCTTATTACCTTTTTTAGAGCAAGAAGTAGTTACATAAACCTCATCGTCAAGCCTAACTTCTAAAATATAATCAATATTGACATTGGCAACGACCGTTGTAGGTATTATCGTTTTAGGACATTCTTTTAATATAGCTTGATACCAGGCAATACGTCCCAATTCAAAATACTGTCCATATACATTGTTGGAAACATGCTCCAAAGGATCCAGATCGGCATATCTTATCTGAATGTTAGTTTTCACTGAAGGTAATTCCATTTAATGTCCTTTATCAGTCTATGGGTCAAACTATAAATAGTAAAAAAGCAGTACTGCGAAGGGATTCAGTACTGCTTGCCAAAAAAGAGCATAACTTAGAAAGAGATATTTGGTGTATGCTCTCAATGCCTAAATTTGCTAAAAGTTATAGCTCGCTTTCACGTAATAATAACCACCATTGAAGTCAAAAGGACTATTTTCAAAATACTTACCGCCGTAATTTTTCCACCAGTAATCTTCAAAGTTTCCATCAACTTTTTCAGGTTCAGTATCTAGTATATTACTTGCACCAACACTAAGTGATAACGAATCAGTAACAAAGTAACTCATTTCTGCATCTAACGTAAATGATGAGTCAGCTTCTCGTCTACCGCCCCAACCATCTGCATGAACCGCATAGAATGAACCATATATATTGGCTCGAACAAACATGCTAACCTTTTCCCATGTTTGAGCTACAGTAAGTGTTCCTTTATGGTGTGGCATTTCATCTTCAAGTCGTCTGATTTTTAATTCATTGGTTGTATCAGGATTAAATTTATCAACTTTAGTATCGTTCCAGTTATATGCAAGGCTGAAATGTGTTTCACCTTCAAGTAACTCTAAACTATAGTTCGCGACTACATCAACACCTTGCGTTGTCGTATCAAAGTCATTACTAAAATATTTAACTTGAGAATACTGTTCTGGGTTATCTACACCTAATGCTTTTAGTGCATCATAATCATCAGCGCCAACCGTAAACGAGCTTGATTGAGTTATTCTATCAGTCACTTCAATATTGTAATAATCTGCTGTAAAAAAGAAATCACCACGTTCATATACAAGACCAAAAGCATAACTTTGTGAATCTTCCGGTGCTAACTCTGTAGCGCCATAGTATTGAGATAACGGATTTGTAGCTGGAAATAACCCTGCTGAAGTCAAGTTACCACTAGAGTCAGTAGTCGTAGTTGTGTTGATAACATTTGCCTGTCCAACCGTCGGTGCTCTAAAACCAGTGCTCAGTGAGCCACGTATTGCTAGGTCGTCAGTTATCGTATAATGTCCTGACAACTTAAAGTTAGTTGTACTACCAAAAGTTGAATAGTCTTCATAACGTACTGCACCACCAACCATAAAATCATCAGTTAAATACACTTCTGTATCAACAAAAAGCGCAATGCTACGACGAGAGAATATTCCTTGGCTTTCAGGAGAAAATCCAGCAAAACCACTCGGAGCAGTCGTTATTCCAAAACCTTGGCTAGCTAATGAACCTGATTCCCATGATTCTTTTTGTCCTGATGTAATTTCAAAACTATCTTCTCGCCATTCTACGCCCACAGCAAGATTCATATCATCATCTAAGCCAATGTCTACTAATTGAACTAAAATAAGCAATGCAATTCGCCATCAAAGCAAAAATATGATACATAGGAATTGCCGTGATAACTGTTTCTTCCCCCTTACTAATATACTCTTTAGCATGCTCTTCATATTGCAAGATGTTGGCCATTAGATTGCCATGACTTAACATCGCGCCTTTCGAAAGCCCAGTAGTACCACCAGTATATTGCAAGAACAACAAATCATCTTCTGTCAGCTTAGGTGCATCAAAACTTAGGGACTCTCCTTTTTTTAATGCTTGTGTAAAAGGAACAACCTTTTTGAGACGATTATCAGTGCCATTATCAACTATCTCTTCGTTAAGTAAGTCATTGGGGTGAATGACAATAATATTATTTATCTGCGTATTTTCTGCTATTTCAGCCAATATAGACGTTGACGTTGAAATAATGATAATGGTTGTCACTTGCGCATCATTTAATTGATGTGCAAGCTCAAAGGATGTATATAAAGGGTTAATATTAACGAGTACACCTCCTGCTCGAATTCCTCCCCACATAGCAACAACAAAAGGCAGGTTATTGGGACACATCAAGCCTATTCGTTGACCTTTTTTAATGCTTAGATCATTTTGCAAATAGGCCGCAAAATTTTCCGATAGTTGTTTAACGTCACAATACGACATTAATTTCTTTTGATTTATATAGGCAACTTTATCTGCATAAACATCAACGGCCTGATTAAAAACATCAACTATTGAGTGACAACACTCAGTATTAATTTCTTGGTCGCTATTCAATGGTGAGTTTTTTTTCAACATTTTTTCCACTTTATATTCCACTTTGCTTTCCTGTTTATCATTCTTAATTAAACATAATTTATGCTATTCAATTTTGGTAGGCTTTTTTTCTAATAAAATTAAATGTCTTTTTTAAACCAAATGAATACTAATAATCTGTTCCTGCAATTTATTTCTTCATCATGAGCCAAACACCACGCGTTAGCAGTGGCAGTATTAAAATCAACAAGAAAGTATAAGAGCTATAAACATATCCCTGCCCGATTAATGCCACTAGCCCGACCGCATCAGCCACAAAAATAGCAATTACTAATAAAGTGATAGAAATCAGTGGCCGTAGATGTTGCGGCATAGTCTTAGCTTTATCTTTAAAAGTATTTGATATTCTTTCATTAATTGTATGTAAAAGAGCCGTTCCTGTTTCAATAAAAGTACCAAATATAATAATTTGAAAAATAGTAATAAACTGTGGAGAGTTCAACTTAGCCAATAAATAATTAATAGGTAAAGCTTCATCAATAACCTCTGGGTAATAGGCAATCATCCCAATCAGTAAGAATAATCCAGGAAGCATCCCTAATGGTCCACACAATACACCAGCAATTAGAGCATCTTTTCTGTTAAGAAAGTCCTTAACCACAAACAACACCGACATAAACGCAATGACGTTATACCCAGAGAATTTCAAACCAGAACCAAATATTCGATGGTCAATACTAGGTTGATTTGTCGTGATTAAATTAGCCGAAATATCATCACCAAAAGAGATAAAACACCAAATTAATAATATGACATATGCTGAGTAAAGAACGATTGACCAACTTGCTAAAAATAGTTCGATAGCTCTCGAGCCAAGAAAAACGAAAACACAAATAGTTATCATTAATGCAATAGTCCCTAAAATAGGTGGTCCTCCAAAAAGGCTATGCACTAATTCCCCCGAAGCAGCACCAATAACTGATAATATTAAGATCAATAAGGCAACATAAGCCCATTCAAATAAAAACCAACCTGAGCCTAATAGTTTTTGAGTAAAAGATTTATAATCGTATAATGCAAATTTACGAGAAAACTCAAAAGCGGTTGCGCATATAACACTCATTGCTATCGTTGCAACTAACATGGCAACTAAGCCCGCTTGAGGCCCAAGTTGCAAAAAGAATTCAATAAGCTCACGCCCCGTTGCATAACCACCGCCAATCATAGTGGATTGAAAAATTAACCCTGGAACAATTAATCGTTGAAATACACCTTTATTCATGTTGTCCCCATCTGTTTTTTATTCACTAAATAAAATGATATTGTGTATTGGCAAGTTCCTTGAGCAACCAAAAACTTCAATTATAAATTTGAAAAATTTTCCAATTGAAACTCTAGATGCAAACTTATTCATCAGCTGAGTTCTTCATTTTGTCCTAAATGAAGAACTCAGCATTAATGAAAAGTATTCAGTACAAACTGTCGAAGTGACTCCCCTTTACGGTAGGAAAATAATGGAACACAATAGAATCAATATTTTTTTCATACTGTCTTTCATTACGTCAATAGATACTTAGCTATTTAATAATTGTAATTTAATTTAACCGATTGGCCTATCACGGTAGCGTCATTGAGGCTAAATGGAGATGGCATATACGCTGGACCTCTAGCGTTAAAGCCCTCTATATGATCAAACAAATCAAACGATGTTCCATAGACTTTTAATGACAGTGGTGTACTGTTATCAACAGTGAGTTGCAGCTTAATTTGTTCCATTGGGCTAGATAAAACGTATTTAACGAATATTTCACCGTCAACCTTTTTAGCAACAATCTCTTTTTCATGTTTAAACACTTCATCATTCACTGATATTTTACGAATAAACATTTCATTAATACTTGCTAACTGAACCATATTTGTTGGTCGTTGTGGACTTATTAATAAAGTGATAGTGCGCGAGTCAGCAGTCAATTCATCTTTTAAAACCTCTACTTTAGCTGCCTGAAGAGCAAGTGGTGAGGTTGGTTTATAATAACCAAAATAGCCATTATCAGGATATACAGAGGTATCCCACGGTGCGGTGGTCGACTTTTCATCAAAAAACTGGCGACTAAATTCATCCAGATTTTTATTGAAACTGACCATAAACGCAAGGTTGTTATCAAGGTCATAGACGTAACTAACGCTAGTAGGTTTTTTACGATCTTCGGTGTAATCAGACTGTAGCGCTGAAATGATCAGACAAACTAATGACACTAAGCTTAAACCCGCTATTAAGCGTTTTTTTACTTGATAGTTACAAAAAACGGGGACAAGTAATAATAACACTAAACATGTCAGTATCGTGGCAATGAACAGGGTCTTCAGTCCCAAGCCAATAACAATAACGGAGATCCAAGGTGTAAGCATCATCAGTGCAGGTAAAGCAAGCAGTGTTGTTACTAATGACAAGGTAGATTTTGCCATGTCTTTAACATTATTTAGGGCAAAACATGCTAAGGCAAGAAGCAATGGGATACAATAAAAACCTGCGCTGGGTAATTTCAGAGCGATCATGATGTTAATCACCAGCCACAATACCAAAGGAGCGAAAAACAAGTCTTGGCTTGAAAAACGTTTATTAAATAGCTGATAAATTAACAATGTAATCGCACCGGTCATACTGACCAAACAAGCGACAATCCAGTGCCCATTATAAGTATAGCCCTGCATAATATCGGCATATTGAGGAAAAACTATCAATAATAACTGCCAGCCAAAATAACCAACACTACCCGCAGTGAGCAAAGATACTACCAGCGGAACAAAGCCAATTAACATGCCCTTTACTGACAATGTATTTTTCTTTAATCCGATAAAAGTGATCAATAAAAACAATAAAAAGGCAAGGATTACCATCGGTGTTACCCATGAACTAGGGTATATCACCATTTTAAGACCAGGAAAGTTAAAATAAACCATATCTTCATCTGATTTCAACTGACTGAGATCTGTAAAAGCAAAATAACTAAGTGATGTCATCAAATAATCGGCTTGATGATTAAGACTTTCTCTGTCTATTCTTTCGTAGGAATCCTGAGCGGTATGATAATCAAAGTGATCACCAATAAAAGCGAAATTAAAGCCCTCAATATCTCCTTGCTCTCTAAAGGCAGTGAGATCGGTATCATTAGGTAAGGATTTATAAAGTGCATACATGAGCGAGCTAGCTACAGGTGTATTTGCGCCTGTTTCAGCAAAGGCTTCAATCATTTTTTTATTGCCACCATTGGTTTCAATAAGCATATAACTTGAACCGCCTGAACCTCTGGCTTCAAAATTAAGCACTAAACCAATGTCTTTTGACCAAGGATGAAAATCAACAAAAGCTGAGGCTCCTAACAATCCAGTCTCTTCGCCATCGGTTATCACAATAATAATATCGTTCAATGGTTGCTGGCCGTTGGCGAGAAAAGCACGAATACCTTCAAGTATAGTAACAACACCACTACCAGCATCACTGGCACCCAAAGATGAGTTGACACCAGAATCATAGTGAGAAACTAACGCTAGCGCTTTACCTTTACCGCTACCTTTAATTTTAGTAATGATATTTTGAGTATTTGCTGCGCTCATGCCAAGTGGGTGCACTGCTACATGCTCAAACGTTTCCACCTCTAAGCCAAGTTTTTGCAATTCAGTGACCAAATACTCACGTACATTTCTGTGGTAAGCGGCGCCAACATAATGAGGCTCACTACTGATAACCTTAAGGTGTTTTAACGCGTTTTTCTGTGAGAATTCTGTTTTATCCTCACTTTGAAAATCTTTCGCGGAATGTAGTTCTGCAGAAAATGTCCAAATTACCGACATTGTAATTATGCATAGCGAAATTAACCAACTATACCTTTTAGATAGATCTATAAAATTCATTTAATAATCACTTACTTTTAATAAAAACCGGTTGTTCTTTTTGGCATGATACTGTTTAAATCAGTGTATGATTTTTGTTTTACAAACACAGCTAGTTGCCTCTTCTAATCGCTTTCCCCGGCAGTGCACTTTTAATTAGTTTTCCATTTTCAATAACTAACGTGCCGTTCACAATAACCGACTTCATACCTTGCGAGGTTAACGCCGGTTGTATAAACGTTGCTCTATCACTAAGCTCCGCTAAGTCAAATATGACAATGTCTGCATCGGAACCTTCTTGAATGCGTCCTTTAAATCGCATTTGTTCAACACTTTCTTCTAAAATTTGTGCGGGAATCAACGACATTTTTCTTATCGCTTCAATTAACGAAACTTTTTTACGTTCTTTGACAAACTGTCGTACAAAACGAGAATAAGTACCTGCAGATCTAGGGTGGGTAATAACACGTTCAGGCAAAGGCCAAACATCACCTGAGATCACTTTACCTGTGTTGCCATCTAGCATACCTAAACCGTCCGAGGCAACAGCACCGTTAGGGAACAGCTGAGCAATATCATATATATGTTGATCTGATACTGAATGTTCAGGATCTAAATAATGAAAAATGATCACTGAAGTTGGATGGTTGTCTTGTAACTCTTTAAAGCTTTCTGGGGTTAGTTGCTTACCGTTAAAATAAAAATCACTTTCACTGACATTACCTAATCGTTCTTTCCAATGTTCACCGCGAAACATTTGAGCGCCAATAGCTGTACTGCCTGCAGCATAAGGATAAGCTTCTACCGAAATTTTTACCCCTTGCTGTTGTGCATTTAACACTAGCTCAGCCACATCTTCTATATCTCGTAAACTGGTACTATTCAAATGAGAAATGTGAGCATGGGCTCCGGTAGATGCAGCCACTGATATCAGCTCTTGATAGGCTTCAAAAGAGCTTTTAGGCTCTTTTGCACTAACGTAACGAATATGATTAAAACTTGGCACATCATACTTAGCGGCTAATTTATGTAATTGATAATTCTCTTTTCTATTAGAATTAGGGCTATATCCACTCATGATGCCAATGCCAATAGCACCCGCATTAATCGCTTTCTCAACCACAGCAACAATATCCTTTTGCTGTGCTTTAGTTGCCAGTTTGGTACTCCAATTAGGTAAAGCAAAAATACCAAGCCCTTCTCCTGGCATTCCTTGATAGCTTGCACCATCTAAGACTGCTGCACGAGCCATAGTCCAGCTAGCTGAAGCACCATAGTTAATCGGTCGTCCTTCTTTGGCTATATTGTTATAAAACTTATCCACTTCTAACACGCCCGATTCTAATTCCAGCGCGGTCGTAACACCGTCAAAAGCTTGTAAACGCGCAGAAGGTAAAAATTGACCATGAGCATGTAAATCGATGAACCCAGGAGAAACCACCAAACCAGTGGCGTCAATCACTTTTTTACCCATAATTGACGATTCAGATACTTTAGTAATCTTTCCCGCATTAATACCAACCCAGCGTTTAGCATCTAATCCCGTTTCAGGGTCTATAACCCGGCCATTTTTAATCACTAAGTCATAGGTTGTAGCCAAACTTACTGAAGTGAATGTTAGTGCACTGGCAATGAAAAGTGCTGAAGTTAATTTTTTTTTATAAATATTCATTAATTACTTTGTTCCTTAAGTTTCTTGTTACCCACCAGCTAAAAGTAGCGCCAGTGAAAAACATTAAAATAGAGTAAACCATTGCAGGTATCATCATTGTTTCATTGCCTAGTAGAGTACCGGCAACAAACATCGCTAAAGTGCCATTTTGAATGCCAACCTCAAAACCAATTGTGGTTGCCTGAGCATGTGATAATTTCCATAATGTGGCCAGATAGTAACCGAGGAATAACACCACAACATTCAGTGTTAAAGTAACTACCCCTAATTGATTCATGAAACCCAACATTTTTTCACCATTTTTTATTGCAATCATCACAACAATTAAAAACAAGAATAAAATTGAGAACCACTTGATCCCGTTTTCAATTTTAAGGGCTAACTTGGCACTCCCCCGGCGTAGTATCATCCCCAAAGCAACAGGAACGATAGTGATAACTAATAATTGAACAATTGTTTTAATAATTGGCATATGAATTTGCGCTGCACTACCGATAAAATAATCAATACTTAAAGCAACAATAATCGGTATCGTAAATGGGGCAATGGCACTAACAACCACCGTTAAGCTGATTGATAACGCCACATCACCTTTAGACAGGTAGGTGTACATATTTGAAGTAGCGCCGCCTGGGGCCAAGGCAATAATAATCAAACCAACGGCTAACTCTGGTGATAAACCAAAAAATATGGCTAAAGAAAACGCTATAAATGGTAGTAATATCATTTGTCCAAACAAACCGATCGCAACCGCTTTAGGGGATTTAAAAACTAAATAAAAATCTTTAAAGCTTAGCGATAAACCTAAACCAAACATGATCAAAAACAGTGAGCTTGGTAAAATTAATGTTGTTAATAAACTTGCTGACATATTAGTTTCCTAGAAACATAAAATAGTGCTGTAGTTAAGATTTCTTTATCTATATTCATTAATATAATCCTGTAATGCTGAGTTATTGTTATGAACATTATTTATCAATCACGCTAGGAGCATTGATTACCTAGACTGCGGAGCGCAAAACACTCCCTGACTATTGACTAGATTTTAGAGAGTGTAAACAGAATCAGCAGTGGCGTAATAAACAAATTCAATTTATTCATGTGTGAACAATTACCCCCAAAAACTGGGTTTAAAACAACTCACTTGTTCTGATTTAAATTGCAGACCATTTGGATGGTCATGTTTTAATAATAAAGGTCCATCAATATCAACAAAATCACACAACTGCGCAATAACGAAAGAAGGTGCAATTGATAAAGAGGTACCACACATATTGCCAACCATTAATTTGTAACCTTTAGCGCGCGCTGCTTTCGCTAAATTCAACGCTTCAGTTAAACCACCCGCTTTATCTAGCTTGATATTGATCATGTTATAACGACCTTCAATACCCACCAATTCACCACTATCTAAACACGACTCATCTGCCGCTAAAGTAATTGGTGAAGTAAAATCGACCAACATTTCATCTTGGTCACGTGCCAGAGGTTGCTCGATCATTTCTAGGTTAAGCTCAACACATTGTGGAATAAGTGCTTTAAGTTGTTCAAAACTCCAAGCTTGGTTAGCATCAACGACTAATTTTGCATCGGGTCGAGCAGCACGTATAGCTTTAAGGCGCTCTAATGGTTGATGTCCATCAAGTTTGATTTTTAATATTGGATACTGCGACGCCGCGGCTGCTTTTGCAGCCATCGCTTCTGGGGTATCTTCTATGCCAATGGTATATACTGTTGTTATCGGTTTGGGTTCAATACCAGTTAGTTGCCAAATAGTTTTCCCTGTTTGTTTGCATTCTAAATCCCATAATGCACAATCGATGGCATTACGCGCACCGCCCGCAGGTAATAAGCTCAATAATGTCTTTCTAGAAATACCTTTGCGCAACTCATCAGCAACGCTATTAATCTGCACCAGCATACTTGTTGGCGTTTCACCGATATAGAAAACCCCTTGTGCTTCCCCCATCCCCATATGAGTGCCATCTGATATTTTAACGACAATCCCATCTGATGTACTAACTTCTCGGCCGCTAAAACGAAAGACTTCTTCAAACTCCCAACTTTCAACATGTGCACTTATTTTTAACATAATATTCTCTAAGTAATTGAGTGAGAGACCTGTTCAACCCACCAACAAGTCCCCTAATGAAAGGATATATTTCAGGCCTTAAGAAAAATAATTAAAACCGAGTAGATTCCAATAACTGTATAACCAAGTCATCATTACACCGCAAAGACTAACAATACTAAAACGAACTCTCGACCAGGTATTTCCTAAATTCTGACGCCATATTATGCTCGATTGATAAAGGTGATAAATAGTCGCTAACAAGGCAATGATTGGAAAAACTAATGAAAACTCCAGTAACCATGGGATCTCATACATCAAGTCTCTTGCGGTTACCAATGCAAGGATAAATAACAACAAAAACGTTAAGTTAGCGCCTGACACAATCAAAGAAGCACGAAAGGCTGTTTTCTCTTTTACCGGTAATACTTTGTATATTTCACCCTGATAAGCTCGACGTAAAATCACGGCAATAAAGACAATAACTGACAGTAGGAGAATAAATAATATAAAGGGTAAAGTGCGATAAAATGGCGCTTTAAACATTTGGTTAACGGCAAGTCCATCATTTATATAACCGGTGATTTCACCCGAATCATTTTCCTGAAAAGTAATACGACGACTACTATCGACTTGGCGAAATAGATTTTTATCCACTTCGACAAAACGGCTATCATTTATCAATAAGGTATTATCAGGCATCGCTGAAATTTTTACTGATTCGATAGCACCCAATAACGCTTCAATTTTAGTAAAATTAGCACGCCAACCTTGATACGTGCCAACAAAGCGATCTGCGCGCGTAGCAAAATCACTGTCAGGCGTAATATTTGTCAACGCAGTAGGAAAAAAGTGTTCGTAAAAAGATTCACGAAAAACTCCGTGTACACTGCCATTGCCAGGACCACTAAATGAGGTGAATAACATCATGTTATTTTCTAAAGACAAACCAAAATGCGACAAAAATACAGTCGTGCCACCATCGTGACCAACCACACTACCGCCAATATCAGGATATTCTAAGAAACCATATGCCATGCCGCGAGTACGAGGGTCATGGCTATAAAGGTTGGATAACATCTGCTTCATCGTAGCCATTTTTAGAATACGAGCACGATTGCCTTCACTGGTCAGTAATTCGCCATCACCTAAAATAGCTCTTGCAAATTTTGCCATATCATAACTGGTCGCGGCTAATGAACCTGCGGGGCCAAAATTAGCTATAATTTCGTAGTTTTTTTGAACATATTCGCCTGCGACCCAATCGTAAGCCTTCGCCATATGATTGTCTAATGCAGCAGGTAATGGCTCAACAAAAGAAGAATTATTCATCTCTAATACATCAAAAATATTCTGCTGTACATAGTCGTTAAATTCAATACCAGAGACATTAGCGACAATTAAACCCGCCAATGATGTTGCCCAGTTTGAATAAGCGGTATGTTCACCGGGAGCGTTAACACGTACAGGGATATGCGTTGCTAGCGATTGTGCAAGGGGCATAATACGGCTAGCGTCATCAATGATCATATAACCCATACCACCGTCTTCAAAACCTGCCGTATGTGACATAATATCGCGTAAGGTAACAGGCTGTCCTGGCCATGTATCTTCAATCTGAAATGTTTTCAAGTATTGATTAACATCGGCATCTAAGTCTAAATTACCTTGCTCTACTTGCTGCATCACCGACACCCAAGTAAATAATTTTGAAATAGACCCAGGACGGAATAAAGTTGTTTCAGGGTTAACTGGGATTTGTTTTTCAACATCGAGATATCCGTAACCCTTGGCAAAAATAATTTTACCATCTTTCATCAATGTCACTACCCCTGATGGACTATGGTTCTTTTTCATCTGGGGCTTAACAATACCGTCGACAAAGGCTTCAACCACTGTGGGGTTAGTAATATCTGGAGTGACCGCTGCTGATGCTTGGACTGATGCTGCCATTGCTGATATCAGCAACAATGGCATCATTATTTTCATTAACGTGTTCATCTTTCATTTGCCTCTTTATTGTTATTTAAATATATTTATTCATTGTATCCGCGCATGTTAATGCGTTATCACCCGATAAGCTTTTTTGATCACTATGGGAGAGTTCAAAATTTGTCCTGCCATAAATGACTTAACATCGCGGCGTTGGCTTTGAATTTGTTCTAATACCCTCATTCCACGCAATACACGACCAAAGGCGGTATAACCAAAACCATCACGCCCACCGATTGTCACATCACTGTTTAATAGCGAATTACCTTGAATATTAACGAAAAATTCAGAGGTAGCTGTTCCTGGCTCTAATCGCGCAAAAGCTATGGTGCCACGCTCATTGATGATCCCCGTTTCTGATGTTTTTTCATGAGCAATTGGTGGGAATATTAATGCTGTCGATGCTGGTTTTATAAACTCTTTTTGGGCCATCACCTCGGCAAATAAGCCCCCCTGAACCACGTCGATTGCTGAATTATTAGAATCTTTATTCGTTGCACGGTAAAAACTAGCACCATCAAAATGTCTACCATCAACATAGGCGAGGAAGTTATTGACAGCAATTGGCGCTCTATTAGGGTAAAGAGCTAATTCAATCGTTCCTGTCGATGTTTCAAGTATCACCCGCTCGATAACATCTTCAGGATGATCTGCTAACCACCAGGTACGAATATCACTAATATCATTTTTTTCAACAGACGCAGCATGCTTAGCATAAGCCGCTTTTGGAAAATCATTTTGTTTATTCAGTAAGTGTTTGTCTAAAAAGCCCAATACAAAATCATTTTGAATTTGAACCATGTTGTCTGTACCAAAAAGCAACTCACTTACTGGACTACGGACGAATAAAGTAAAGTCTGAAAAACCAAGATGTTGTCCACCATGAACTTGCGCGCGATATACATCATTACGCAAACCTGCTGCTTCATGACGCTCATAAGAAAAGTCGTTGTGTCCACGACGTAATGTACCATCTTGCTCAAACATTGCTGCTGCATTATTAAAGTCTGAGTACATCATCAACATCGGCACAGGCATGTTTTTTTCAAAAGGTGTTCCATGAAAATCACCGCCATCAAGATTAATCGCTGCTGCGCAGCGATCATCTATCATACAAACACCGCCACTGGTTGAGCCGCCAAACGACATTCCCATTTGGCCTGTTTGCGTAAAATCACTGGCGCTAGCAATAGCTTTGATTTTTTCAGGTACGGCGCCTCGTTCAAGTTCATCTAACACAAAAATTCGGTCTTTAAGCCACACATCAGCACTAACGGTTTGAATTCGAGCCCCAGCCTTAATGGCTTCTTGCTCCTGGCCAACTTTACCCTCATAGCGTTCGGTGAGCGTAATTCCTGAATAACTTTTCTTAACCATTTCAGAGGGTGCTAACATTGCTGCCATATCATCATTAATAGAAAGTGATGTAGGGGCAATATCGCCATTAGGAAATACCGTTGGCGATGAGTCATAAGTATGTTGTACTGAATAAACGACATAACCATGACTTGCCAACTCTTCCATCAATGCAGAATTTTGCGATGCAAAAGAGGTATAACCATGGCTATAAATGACGACAGGAAATTTACGCTGGTCATTAAGTTCTAACAGCGGCGCATTAGTATATGTATTAGTGGCACTGTGTTTAACATATTGAAACAAGAATGGAGCGCCGAGCATGCCGCCAATACCCGCTGCTGTCGTATCAACCTCTTCATCAGTAAAATAAGGACGCGGCGTTAAACCACTAACATCACCTGCTGGATACCAAACACGTACTAATAAACGACGTGCTTCATCGTCTTTAGCTTCAAAAACACCTAAACGACTGTTATCGATTAACTCAAATACTTTGCTGCCAACGGCATGTTCGCCAGAAGGTGACGGTAAATCAGGCATAGGGAATAAATAAATAGAGGCAAAAGAAAAGGCAATCAGCAAAGTTACTAGTGGCCCTGAAAACCATGGAATACCTTTTTTAACCTCAGCCTTACGTAAAGTGTTAATCAAGAGAACCAGTAAAAAAATAGCCGCTATGCTTGCACCAACACCATCTTGCCAACGGTGATCAAAAACACCAACAATACCAACAACTAGCGCTACCAGTGCAGATAATCCGAGTATTAAGCTGCGCTTGTTTAAACTACGCATCCACCACGCGAATAGATAAACCAGTAGTGCGGCAATAACTATAATGTCAGTTGCTATCATTTTCATTCCTGTTACTTAATTAAAAAGAGGAGCTTAATCCTGTTTCATAACGTCTAAAACTACAGTTGAAGCACTTGACTTCAGTTAAAAAACCTTTGTATTTCAATCACTAAAACATCACAACCATCAATAATAGGGTCAACACACGGTAAGTTTGTTTCAGCGGCAAGGGCGGTAAGATAAGGTGTTCGCTCATCTACTGAAAGTCCTGATGTATTGACACTAACACCAACACATCGCACTTCTGGATTAGTTAGTTGTGCCATCATTAGGTTTCGTTCAATACAATCAGCTACCGAGGGCAATGCATGAGAGTCTAAGCCAGATATGTTAACGCGCGACGCATCGTGGCAAGCAACAATAGCATCAGGCTGTGAGCCATGAATTAAACCTAAACTAACTCCAGCATAAGCAGGATGATATAAAGATCCCTGCCCTTCAATAACATCCCAATGATTTTCTACATTAGCAGGCGACACTAATTCTGCTGCACCTGAAATGAAATCTGAAACCACTGAATCAATAGGCACACCAGAGCCAGCTAACATAATACCTGTTTGCCCTGTGGCTCTAAAAGTTGAATTCATACCCGCTTTTTTCATGGCTTGATCTAAAGCGAGAGCAGAATATTTTTTACCTACAGCACAATCGGTACCAACCATTAGCACCCGTTTACCTGTGCGTTTTTTTCCTGTTCCTACAGGTAGATTTTCAGGTGGATTACGAACATCAATTAACCTCGCGCCGGACCTTTCAGCTGCCACTGCAATTGCTGAATTATCTGCCAATTTAAGATGTAATCCACAGACGATATCAATACCTGCGTTAACTGCTTCTTCAATAACAGCCCACCAAGTGTCAGGGATAAAGCCGCCCATTGGTGCAACACCAATAATCAGACTTTTCACCTTGGCTTCAACTGCTTGCTCTATGTTTAAATCAGCAATTCCCATATCTACTTTACAGCCAGGTAAACGCAATTGCCCCACAACTGACTCTGGTCGCCACTGTAGAAGACCAAAACCTGTTTTGGCATAAAGTTTTTCTTGTACATCACCAATCATAATAAGATAAGGTGCTTTAAATTCTATACTGGTTAATTTAGTCATTATTTTGGCCTTTAAGACTGATTTTCAATAAAAAAAGTAGGGTAACAAAATAGGAAAATACCCTACCAAAGGAAAGAAGCCGTTATTTATACTTTCCCCAACGTATATTCTTTATATTCAATAAATCATCTTTTTTAATTAGCTAAGAAAAAAGATATTGTTGTTATGAATAAAGTTAATCTCTACCTTGTTAAGTAGTGCTTTGGATAGCAGAAAACCTCTATATAAATTTATACTTTTTATAATTAAAGTTTTCGGTGCGTATTTGTTCATCAGTTGACTTCATCATCATGTTTTAAATGAAGACTGAGCATTACTGAACAAAGTTCCTTACAAGCGATTTATGATATAAATACCCTCTTAGAGTAGGGTAAATAGGTACATTTTCATCAGTGCTTAAAGTGCACACTGATTAACAAGTCTTTATATTTACCTTGGATGAGCTTTTCAATAAAAAAAGGTAGGGTAACAAAATAGGAAAATACCCTACCAATGGGAAATAACCTTGATTAACGACTTAGTTAAAACTTATATGATAAGTTAACTCCTACCATTCTTGGTGTTACTGGAGCTGCTTGGGCGTCAAAAAAGACCCCACCCGGAGTAGGTATCGTATATGCATTTATACCCGCAAAGGCGTGTTTATCAAATAAGTTAGTCACATAGAGATTAACTGAAATATCATCCATAACAATGCCAGCATTGATATCAATAAGGGTATAATCATCACTAACAATATTTTGTAGACTATCCTCTGAATCGCCGTCTGCAAATGCAGAAGGAGTACCGTCGGTATATCGAAGGCCAGCGCTGATATTAGCCATTATATTTGAGGATAAATCAAAGCTATAATTAGCTCGAGCTGAAGCAGTCCATTTTGGTACACCTGGTACGGATGCTCCTTTTAAACCATTGAGTTCAATTTCATCGCTATTTAAGGTGCTCTCGGCATAAGCGACATTGGCTAACACGGTAAAACCGTTGTCAAAATCAGCATCAAAACTTGCTTCAAAACCCGATGCTGTTATGCCATCTTTTGCGTTACCTAGACTGCTAACACCGTTGAAACTTACCTCTCCTTGAAAGTTATCCCACTGAAGTGTCCAAGCCGACAGGTCATAATGTAAGAAGCCATTGTTAATATTGCCTTTGGCACCTATTTCGTAACTCCACAAATCATCTTGGTCGACAATATCTTGCGTTAACTTAACCCCTGTAAAGGGATCATAAACAGGTAAGTTAGCCGATGCTGGTCGGTAACCACTAGCAATACGGCTGTAAATTGACATATCATCATCAACTCGATAACGTGCGGCCAATAAATACGTTTTAATTTCACCTTCAGCATCAGGTAAGGAAAGATTAGCTGCTCCACCAGCAAGTGGACCGTCAGTAATAAAGTTTAACGTCATACTGGTATCGGCATAACGCATACCTGCGGTAACATCAAAATTTTCATTAAAATAATAAGTGACGTTAGCAAAAACTGCAGACTCTTTATATTCGCTTGGAAACGCCGCTTGGAATAATATAAATGGATTAGGTTGAGTGTCGCCTAACTGAGTGTTAGTTGTCGACTCTTCAGCATAATAAATACCCGCTAGCCATTCAAAAGTATCACTATTGTCGGATGTTAACCGTAATTCGTGCACATTTTTTTCAGACGATATCGTATTGGCAAAGCCCACCGCTGTGGTTGTGCCTGGTACATTACCTTGTAAAAGGTCAGCTAGACCAGAATATGCTTGGGTAACATCTTCATATGACTCTTTTTCATATTTAATGTGACTACTGGATGCGGTTAACGTCATATCGTCAAAGTAATAATCTAAACTGCCTGAGATAAAGGTATTTTCAAACGCGTTGTTTGATAATTGGTCATCACCAACAAAATAACTATAGGTTGGTGTTTTGTCTTCACCCGTAATTCTAACGATGGCATTACCATTAAATTCAGACTCTTGATGCAAGGCTCTTAATCTTAATTCCGTATTATCTGTTGGCGTGTAGAGCAAATCAGCAGAAAAACCTTTATTTTGTGAGCTATCAGCATCCTCTTTAATCACATCTGTTGTGCCTGGGGTTACTCGATCAATTAAACCGCCATTATCATCATAAAAACCAGAAACCGTGATACCTAAGGTTTCATCGATTAACGGAAGGCTAACAAAACCTGAATAGGTTTGATTAAAACCACCATGTTCGGTACTTGATAAGTTAACATTCGTGCCACCGCGCATTTCATCGGTCGTAGGCTTTTTAGTAATATAACGCATAGCCCCACCTACAGCTGTTGCGCCAAACAGTGTCCCTTGCGGACCTTTAATCATTTCTATACGTTCAATATCACCTAACAACCCATCAAAAAACAATCCTGAACCACCAGCAAAACCACTGTTACTCGTCATCGGGATATCATCAACATAAACAGAAACAACAGCCGTTGCACCTACCTGTGAAACACCACGTGCTGTTATAGCACCTTGACCGCGCTGCCCAGTACCTCTTGTCAGACTAAACCCTGGGGTATATTCAACTAAATCACTAACGGCGGTTAAACCAGCAACAGAAAATTCTTCGGGGTTAATCGCAACAATAGCAGCAGGTACATCTTGTAATGCTTGCACACGACGAGAAGATGTTACGGTAATGACTTCACCTACGTTGCTGTCGATTTTACTATTACTTGTACCTTCAGCTACGGCTGAATAAGATGCAAAAACACTTAGTAATGTACTTGCTATAACCGTTAGTGGCATTGATACTTTATTTTTTTTCATTTTTTTTCCCCGTGGTACTTTTTTGTACCTTTGACTAATTATCCCTAAAATATACTCGTCATTAGTTATCATAGGGACATGGAAATTGTCATGTTGTCATTATTTTCTCCGGTAATATTGGACTGAAGTTCTCGTTAGAAAATACCTCCCTCCTGCTATCCGAAATTCGCCTGCGGTGTTCAACTTAGGAATTAGGAATTAGGAATTAAGAATTAAGAATTAGGAATTAGGGATTAGGGATTAGGGATTAAGGATTAAGGATTAAGTAATCAATATTAGGCATTAGGTATTGTTAATTTATTAATGATACTTGGTAAAATAAAATCGACCTGGGTCTCATTTGTTTATTTACCAAGTTGGTGTCTGCCAAGAGGGGGTTTATCATTTAAAGGATACGTTAAAGCCGTATGACGATAGCGCTTTTAGTTGCTAAAAGCGCTAACCTTGGTGCACACCAAGTAATGGTTAACATTGACTACACCGACCTAGCCACCACCTTGGTAGCCAAGCCTTGTAGCTATTATCTAAACAGGCGACACATATCCCCGTATAACACCCTACTAAGCCTCTTATGTAATATCACATACATAAAAATGTTTAACTAAAGTAATTAAAACCGATTAAATTCCAGTAGTTATATAGCCAAACCATCATAACACTGCACAAGCTGACAGCACTAAATCGAACTCTTGACCAAACACTGCCTAAGCTCAAGCGCCAGATGATGCTCGACTGATAAAGGTGATAAATTGCTGCTAACGACGCAATGATTGGAAAAATCAATGCAAATGGTAACAACGCTGGAAGTTCAAAATATAGATGTCGTGCCGTTGCCAACGTAAGTACTAACAATATCAAAAATAATAAATTGGCACTTGAAACGATTATTGATGCACGAAAAGCCGTTTGCTCTTGTGCTGGTAAGGCTTTGTATCTTTCCCCTTGATACACACGGCGTAATAACACGGCAATAAAGATAATCACAGACGGTATCAGGATCAACAATACAAAAGATAATGTTTGGTAAAATGCCGCTTTGTACATTTGGTTAACTGCAAGTCCGTCATGAACATAACCGGTAATTTCGCCCAAATCATTTTCCTGAAACGCAATACGGTGACTACTATCGACTTGGCGAAAGAGGTTTTTATCCACTTCGACAAAACGGCTATCATTTATCAATAAGGTATTATCAGCCATTGCTGAAATTTTTACCGCGTCGACAGCGCCTTTTAACGCTTCGATTTTAGTAAAATTAGCGCGCCATCCTTGATACGTGCCAACAAAGCGCTCTGCACGCTCAGCAAAGTCACTGTCAGGGGTAATGTTCTTCAACGTGGTAGGAAAAAAATAATCGTAAAAAGCGTCGCGAAAAACTCCGTGTACACTGCTATTGCCTGGGCCACTAAATGAGGTAAATAACATCATGTTATTTTCTAAAGACAAGCCAAAATGCGATAAAAATACGGTCGTAGCGCCTCCGTGACCTATAATTTCAACACCTTTATAAGCATATTCTAAGAAGCCATACGCCATACCGCGTGTTCGAGGGTCATGGCTGTATAGGTTGGTTAACATTTGTTTCATCGTTGCTGTTTTTAGGATACGGCCGCGAATACCGGTACTTGTTAGTATTTCACCACCACCTAAAATAGCTTTGGCAAATTTTGCCATGTCATAACTGGTCGCGGCTAATCCTCCTGCGGGGGCAAAGTTACTAAGGATCTCATCTTTCCTTTCAAAATACTGCCCAGCTGACCAACCATAAGACTTTGCCCGATTATCATGTAATGACGGTGGTAGTGGAGCAGCAAAAGTAGAATTATTCATTGCTAATACATCAAAAATATTCTGCTGCACATAGTCGCTAAATTCAAGGCCTGATACATTAGCAACAATCAAACCCGCCAATGATGATGCCCAATTAGAATAAGCGGTATGTTCCCCCGGAGCGTTGACACGTACGGGAATGTGCGTTGCTAGCGATTGCGCAAGGGTCTGCATACGACTAACATCATCAATAAAGACATAACCTAAGCCACCATCTTCAAAGCCTGCCGTATGCGACATAATAGCGCGTAAAGTAACAGGTTGTCCTGGCCACGTATCTTCAATCTGAAACGTTTTCAAGTACTGATTTACATCCGTATCTAAATCTAAATGGCCTCGCTCTACTTGCTGCATCACCGATACCCAAGTAAATAACTTTGAAATAGACGCAGGACGGAATAAAGTCGTCGCGGGGTCAACCGGAATTTGTTTTTCAACATCCTGATATCCGTAACCTTTGGAAAAAATTATTTCACCATCTTTCATCAACGTCACGACCCCTGATGGGCTGTGGTTCTTTTTCATCTGAGGTTTAACAATACCGTCGACAAAGGCTTCAATCACCGTGGGGTTAGTTATATCGGGAGTGACCGCCGCAAATGCTTGGGCTGATGATGCCATTGCTGATATTAGCAACAATGGCATCATTATTTTCATTAACGTGTTCATCTTTCATTTGCCTCATTTTTAGTTATTTATATACTCTAATTAATAGGCTTCAAATCTAAATGATGAAAGTCAAAACTAAAATCGGTCCGAGGATCGAAAGCTTTCATTTTAACATTTTGAATTTTTCCTTTTTCATCCAAATGAAAGGTTATATATGCATCCGCAAAGAAACTACGATTATTCCACTCAACAATAAAAGTGTTATGTTGAAAATGCTTTAATTTTCCTTTTAATGATGGACTTCTTTTAGAAGTAAAAAACAATTGTCCGTTATTGACTTTTATTTCTACCTCTCCATACCAATCATCTGAATAATGTTGTGCATAAGAGGTTAAGGGCAAACTCATTGCTGCGTCTTTGTTTCTTTCACTCCATAATTTATCCATTGTTTGGATCGCTTCATTACTATCGTTTTTTGAAAGCTCAACAATCTCATCAAATGTATATTTTGATTTATGGTTTAACAACCCTTGCAAAATCTGAGAGATAATAGCACCACGAGCATAACCATTTTGTTGATTAGTAAACACCAAAAGGCCAAGGTTTTCTTCAGGGATCATTACCATTGAAGTTAACATGCCACCTAACCCCCCTGTATGACCAATGGATTGATGGCCCATGTAATCATTTACTTCCCAGCCAAGTGCATAAGTGTCAATAGCAACTTTACTGCCAGGTTCATCATTTAGGCTTACATTGGTGATAGTTTGGGGCGTCCACATTTCTTTATGACGCTCTCTAGTAAAAAGTTCTTTACCATTAGGAAGTTTGCCATGAGCTAATTGCATAATTAGCCATTTAGCAACACCATTCACGCTACAATTTACACCGCCAGCGGCCCCTAATAGTTCGGAGTTAGCATAGGGAGCAACAACATATGAATTGTTGGCATATATATGAGGTGTTGCTTGATTTATCTTTAATGGAACTCGACTATGCAATGCAAAACACCCTTCCATACCTATAATTTTAAATATTCTCTTTTCCACAAAGTCAGCCCAACTCATACCAGATACCCGAGCTACTACTTCACCAGCTAAAATATATAATAGATTGTCATACGCATATTCAGAGCGAAAGCTAGATACAGGTTGAATAATAGATAAAGCTTTTAAAATATCTTTAACTGAAGTGTTCTTTATATCTGGCCAAATAAGCAAGTCACCGGCACCAAGCGGTAATCCACTTCGATGAGTAAGTAAATCTATAATGGTAAATTCACGTGTTGCAAAAGGGTCAAATAACTGAAATTCAGGCAAATGGTCAATAACTTTATCATTCCATTGCAGCTTTCCTTCGTCTACCAATATAGCGAGAGCAGCTGATGTCATTGACTTAGAGTTTGATGCAATTTGAAATAGAGTATCTGCGTTAACTTTTTCTTTTTCATTTATTTTGCGTACACCATAGCCTTTAGCATGAAGAACTTGTCCATCTTTAATTATAGCAACCGCAATTCCAGGCACATTAAATGAAGTTAACGCCCTATCGACTAATTCATCTATTTTATTTTCGCTCAATGGTGAAAATTTTTCATCCGCAAATAAGGTTGAAGAAAAGGCAAGTATTGTAAATAACGCAATATATAGTATTTTATTTATCATCTGCTAACGTCCATAATAATTCTCGTTTTTGAAAATATAAAAATCTCACCCAGCATGAGAGCGAGTAAAAAAAAACATTTTGTTTCCATGGCTTAGCGCCTCAAAAACATTTTACTTAATATCAGGGTACCCCCGTAAAATCACAAACGACACTCTGTCGACTACTGCATCCCCCAGTTAATGATTGTTTGGGGGAGGTACCTGATTACCCTGTGTATTTTCCTTTGCACAGTTACACAATAACGTGCCATAAACTCCTTGAACCTATATATCAATAACAAGAAAATGGTACACGAACTGAGTTTTCATGTGTTTAGTGTCTGTACTGTTAAATTTCTATCCTGCAAATATCACCTAAGTAACTCTCATCAATATCAGCACCATGGCCAATTCCATCATAGAGATGTATTAAGCCTCCTATATTCTCAGAAAACTTGACCCCACCGATCACAGGATCTGTTACAAAGCCGAAGGCAGAATCCAAATCAAGATAGGTTATATTAGGGCGAGCCATCGCTAGATGTGCAGCAGCACTTAAGCCCAAGCGACTTTCAGCAAAACAACCTATCATGCACTTACATCCATTTGCCTGAGCGATAGCTTCAATTTTTAACCCGGTATAAATACCTCCTGACTTACCCAGCTTAATATTTAAATAATCCACTGCACCTGATTTAATTAATTTCAAAGCATCTTTATCGTCAAAAACACTTTCATCGGCACATATTGGCAAATCAACTTTGTTGCGTAAACGCGCATGATTAGCATGATCCCATGAGGCTAATGGCTGCTCCGAATATTGTAAATCAAGAGATTTCATGGCATTGAGATTGCTCACTGCTGTCGCGTAATCCCAGCCTTGGTTACTATCAATTTTTATAGCTATGCCTTCTCCCGCTATATCACGTACAGCCTTAACATGGGCAACATCATCTAACCCCGGCCGGCCTACTTTCAATTTAATGGCATCAAAACCTGCATCTAATATCTCCTGTGCTTTTACGACTGTTTCTTCAACAGTATTTTGCCAACCTATGGTCATGTCTGTACGTAACTCCCTCAGTTCACCACCCAAAAATTGATAGAGTGGCATATTCGCAGCCTTTGCTGCAATGTCATATAATGCCATATCAAAAGCTGATCGAATTGAAGGCTCCCCTATAGTAAATCGATTAATTTCCGCCATACGTGCAACAATAGCCAAAGCATCTTTTCCCTTTATTAAATCTGCAATAGCTTTAGCGGTTACAAAATTACTGTCAATACTATCACCAGTAATAGGAGAAAAAGGGCTAGCTTCTCCCCAACCATAAATCCCTGTTTCAGTGGTTATTTTAACCACCACATTTGATACATTGGAAATGACGCCTAAACCAATTTCAATCTGGTTTTTTAAATCTAACTGCAATTTACCAATTTCAATTTTTATAATTTTCACTTTAAGTACTCTTTGATTTTAATATGTTTAATTTATTTATTTTCTTCCATGAATACTATTCAAGCCTTGAGTAAAACGGCTATCATCACACCAATAAAATTGGCCACGGCATAACCCAAAACCCCTAATAAAACCGCTGGAACCACCAAGTCTTGACGACCTTTTCCAGCAGCTAATGCGGCAGCTGACGCAGGCCCCGAAGCACAAGCATTTGAAGTTATAATCACTTCCATTAATTCAAGCTTAAAAAAACGGCTTAGCCCGAAAATAAAAACAGCATGACAAAACACTATAATTACAGCATACAATGCTACTATTAATGCATTATCGAACATCATGGCTACATCAGCACTAATACCAAGAGCAGCAAAAAATATGTACATAAAAAACAAACCAATTTGAAAATCACCTTGAATGTTTTTCAGTTGCTGAGTAAATACATTTGCTACAATTAAGGTTAATGCGGTGATAAACATAATGCTGTAATGAGCTAAACCCAAAAAGGTAGCTAGCGCCTGACTGGTTCCGCAAATAGCAAAAGATATGCCCAGTACAAAGCATATATGTTTTAGATTTAAAGGGACGACACTAATACTATTGTTAATATCTTCTTGAATTACAGTGTTACGCTGATTTGACGATTTAAACCACCGTTGTAATAATGTTATTGAAGATGCCATCGCTAAAAAAGCTAAATAGACTACGCCAACAACGTTATCAGCGGCAATGCTTGCAGTAGCAATAGATGGAGAAAGTTCAACCGCCTGACTCACAGCGACCATATTCATTGAACCACCAATATAAGTGGCACTAAAAACGCCGGCAAGTTTTGCTGATTCTTCTCCAAGGGGTAATATATAATACCCCAACAACGCGCCCACACTTGTACCTATAGCTCCAAATAAAAAAGCTATTAGCATCCCTCTGGTTTCAGAAAGAACCCGTTTTAAGTCAGCTTTTATCAGTAATAAAGGAATGGCTAAGGGGACAAAGTAAGACCAGACAACATCATAAACTGACGATACCTTAGGTAAAATAGCAAAATTAGAAAGCAACATCGCTATCATTAAAATTAATGCTACGCCCGAAATATTTCTTCCTAATTTAGTCGTATCAGCCCAAAAAGCCACGGCTGCCAATAACAATAAAACAGACCATATTAAAAATGTTGAATCTGAGTGAATTAACGTTGTTATCATCGTTTATTTGTCACTTGCTATTGAATCAGCCATTTTACTGTTTGCTGGCTTGATTCCAGGCCAACCATTCACGCTTTTTTCTTTATGGCGAGGTGTATAAGTTCGTCCATCTTTTACTACCACGAAGCCATTTCGAATGACTAAATCGATATTGACTAAATCATCAAGATCCTCATCGGGCTTACCGTCAACTACAATCAAATCAGCCAATTTCCCTACTTCTATGGTGCCAAGTTTATTACCCATATCCAATATTTCTGCGTTAGTTTTCGTCGCAGCAACTAACGCTTCAGATATGCTATAACCGGCCTTAACAAATTCTTTAAGTTCCAAAACATAGGCTGTTGGTAAACGTCTGAACCAGTCAGCAACTAAGTCGGTTCCTATGCCCATTTTAATTCCTGCTTTTTTAAAATCTTTTAACATCTGACGAATAGAAGCTTCATCGAAAGTAAAGCGACGAGAAGTGCTACCATAATAACCTCCCATTAAATCAAAAATAATTTGATAAGGAATTAATGTAGGGATGGACTCTACGCCATTTTTTGCCATTAACTTTATTGTTTCAGGCGAACGAGGTAATGGGTGCTCTATCATATCAGCACCCGCTTCTATGGCGCGTTTAACATAAAAAGTTTCTGCATCGACAGTTACTTTTATCCCTAAACTATGCGCTTCGTCAACAGCTGCTTTTATCTCTTGAGTACTAAAATGACTGCCAATTTTAATTAAGTCAGCGCCCTTTGCAAATTGCTCTCGGACGGCCTCACGCCAATCGTCTGGGCCTATAGCAATACGGGCCAGACCTTTCCTTTCAACTTCCTCTGCTGTTTGACCTTCTGTACCGTGCCCTCCACGACCAACAATGATTTGTCCTGCGGCATAAATACGAGGCAAAGGCAGACGATTTTGTACCACCCAAGATTTTAATCGAAAAGGGACATGTCCTGGACTACCAACATCACGTACCGTAGTAATACCTGATTCAATGTAATAACGTAATCGTTCTACTGAACGAAGGGCTGCATCTGCTTCACTACTGTGAGAAGGAAACATTCCTCCTTGTTCTTCGTAAGCCATATGCACATGCAAGTCGATTAAACCCGGCATGACCGTTTTACCGTCAACGTTAATTACCTTAGCTCCTTCTGGCCAGGCCTTACTGTCCGGAGATAAAATTGCTGAGACTTTTTTGCCCGTTAGTACCACGGTAGCAAAACGAGCAGACGAGCCTGTGCCGTCAAAAACACGCCCACCCACTAGTACTGTACTGCCTTGGGGCTCAAAAAGTCCTTCGGGCATTGGCACCCGACGTGGATCATCTGTTGTATTTGTTTCTGCTTTGAGAAAGGCATCTCTATTATTTAGCTTTTTCTGAGTCGCATTAACATTACTCACAGACAATGTTAATAACAACGTAGTAACTACAGCGCTAATGAGTAGTTTTTTATTCATATAACGTTTCATTTTGTTTCCTTGAATCTATTATTTTAGTTGTTAGATAACGGCCTAAGCTTCAACAAATGCTCGATAAAATAATTAGCTCGCTTGCGAGTAAAATACGATTTCGCAGCCCCTTTGAAACCATGTGCCTGGTTCGGTAATATCACCATGTCAAAATCTTTATCCGCTTTAATTAAAGCATTAACGACTTGCATAGTGTGGGCGGGGTGCACGTTGTCATCCATATCACCATGCATAAGTAATAATTCACCTTTTAAATTACCAACTAAGAGGGAATTATTACTATTTACATAGCTTTCATCAGAATAAGGACCTTGGTAGTTTCCTCCCCAAACAAGTAAATAACCCCGTTGGTCATGATTACCCGCAGAAGAAACTGCTACTTTATAAAATTCAGGATAATCAAACATGGCACGAGTGGAAGCGAAACCGCCACCTGAATGCCCATAAATTCCAACACGAGTAAGATCCATATAGGGGTAGCGATTAGCTAGTTGTTTGATACCGCTAATATGATCTTTTAAGTTTCCTGCTTGGCCCAAATCACCATAAGATACATTGTGAAATGCTTTTGAACGTCCAGGTGTCCCACGTCCATCGATTGTTATAACAATAAAACCCAACTCAGCTAACATTTGTGCCTGACTACGGTCAAAAACGCTGCTCATAAACGATTTAGTTGTTCGATACACTTGCGGGCCTGGATAAATAGAGTCAAGTACCGGATATGACTTGCTGGCATCAAAATAGCTTGGCCTAAAAATGTTGCCATAGAGCAACGTTTTACCATCTGCGGCAATGACACTGTAAGGCTCAGGTAGTACCAGCCCTGAAGCTTCTAACGCTGAAATATCAGCCGTTTCTATAATAGAGATCAAATCGCCTTGAGCTGATTTCAACAAAGTAACTGGCGCTTCATTTGGGGTTGACACTGTACTAATAAAATAGTTACCTGACGGGGAAAAAGAGGCCTCAGCTGAATTTACTGCCATACCGTACAATGCTGCAATAGGACTATTATTAACACTCACAATTTCATTATGTTGGTTGTTTTTGCTTAAACGACGTAAATTTGAACCATCAAAGTTGATGATATAAAGCTGTAGATAATACGGGTCTAAGTCAACCTCTCGGCCGCCAGCGGTAAAAATGATATGGTTTTGTTTTTCATCGATTGCAACAATGGTACGTACTTGCCATTGACCTTGCGTTATTTGTTTAATCAACTGACCATTTTTATCATAATGATAAAGATGCCCCCAACCGTCTCTCTCAGACCACAAAATAACTTGGCCACTTGCTAGTGTTTTAATGACAGCATCCCCAACTGTAGGGCCAGCTTCGATATACGTTTCGCTGCTTTCTTCAATTAAGTTTGTTGTTTCACCAGTGTTAGCATCAACAACTAATAGTTGTTGTTTTTTACTATATAAATCTGTCGGAACTACATAAAATTGTTGCTGATTATCATGCCACCAAATTCGTCCTGAAGTCAGAGGAGACATAAATAAAACATCCAACGCATTATGTTTCATTTTAACTTGAGTGTTTTTTTCAACATCAAAAATAAATATTTCTGCTTGCGTGATATGTTCATCACCGAGTAGAGCGGAACGATAAGAATGTAATACAGGCCGAGCTGCGCCCGTTTCAGGTGCATATTGTAAAAGATGTAAATCTTTAACTTTACGCTCATCTAGTTTTTGAGTAATTAAGCGTTTTGAGTCTGCAGACCAAATGACGATTGGCGGTAATATCATCCCTATACGACTCATGCTTACAGACTGAGTACTTGAGTCAGCAAGTTTTCCATAACTGTAGTGCTCATGACCATCAGTGGTTAATGCTTTTTCTGAATTATCCGTCAATGAACGTAAATATAGGTTATGTTTTTTGGCAAAAACAGCCCATTTACCATCTGGTGAAAGTACTTCACCGGGCTTAACAATGGAAGCCGGAGCTAGAGCGCAATTATTGTTAACTAACATACAGGTCCATTGCTTTTTAGCGGCCATCACGCTAACGACGCCATTACCGTCAACTAAATCATAGTCTTTAACAATGAATTCGGTAAGGCCTATTTTTTCACCCGATGCACGACTTAACGAGTCTGCCAAATTTTCAAGGTTAAATGCATTCCGTTTTTCGCCATTGCTTGCATCAACAACAATATACTCTTCACCTGCTCCGGTATCTCTTGCGTACCAAAAACTGTCAGTATTACCTATCCAATGGTGTTTAACTTTTCCATTCAAAACCAACTTATTCGCATTCTCTGGTAAAAAACGCATGGCGCTATCATATAGCTTCGATGAAAAACTTTGCCCTTCATTTTTACCTTGTTGAACAACTGAAGTTGCACAGCTAGTTACTAGGAACATGGCAGACAATGCCATAACACCCCTTATACTTATATTTTTTATATTCATGTTTTCTCCGACGTATATCTTAATATTTTAAAAATAAAATGTGTTCTATTGGCTAAGTAAATTAATACTATTGGTATGAATTATGTTAGTGCTCGGTTTATTAGGTAGTTCTTTAAGTAATATATAACCTCTATTATAAATTTAGCTATACACTTTTATATCGACCCCTTTATAAACAGGTCCTCAAAATCACACTTTTAACACTTTTTTATAAATACTGTTCTGAGGTCAAAACGAGATATTATTTATCACTTTTAGGAATCAACAGAGTAACTGGCCTTATCGCTGGTAGGATTTATGATGTAACTTAAATCAATCGGAGTGGACATTTCACTCGTATGTTTCGTTATATTTCTGCGTATTTTTCAGACCCGTGGTTCAACTCTGTTTAAAATATACTTGCTAATGATTATCATAGGGTCATGGTAATTGTCATATTGTCATTACTTTGAAGGGGAATACATTTTAATAATGAAGGATCCTTTAATTTAGTGGTATCCTTTAAAGCTCTTTTATACCCATTTAACTTAATTACTTATAATTTTAAAGAGATTAAATTACGATGTCAGAACACACCTTAACGCAGGAAAACCAACACCAACCGATAAGAAGAGATAAGCATTTAACGACTTATAACTCCGTCGAGGAATTATTTATAAAACTAAAAGATGAATGTAATTTCCCCTTTTTACAACGGGTTGAGTCATGTTTTGAAAATTTCAAATTATCAGCAGGTAACAGTAGTATTCAGTTCACTTATCGCCCTTTGTTTGGAGAAGGATGTGGTGAACTCTATTCTCCTTACCCTGGCGTAGCTGTTCTTATGACGGCAGGCACATTTTTTGATCAACAAAAGTTAAGCTGTGTCGGACAAGATATGTTGTCACGTGAAGATTATTTATCTATGCGCTTAATAGATGAGGGTCAAACTGTTATAAATAGTGGTAATTTAAATAAACTACTCATGCCCGGAGATATGTTTGTTTATACGTACCCTTCTGAAGAAAGTTTTAAGGTTACGCATACTCAAAATAAGGTTCACCGCTACACAACCATTTATTTCAATAAAAATAGCTTTGCCAATATTTCTGATTTAATTGGTATTTCAACACCTGTTGTTTTAGAAAAACTAATTAATTCACAAAACACAGAAAAGCATTTGTTCTTATTAGAACGAAGTGAAATGTTAACGCAATTGATACACTCCTTTTGGATTTGTGAGCATCAAGGAATATACAAAGGTCTTAGCATGCGTCTAAAAGTTGCCGAACTATTGTATTTATTAGCCGGTACCTCCCCAGATTCTGTTAACTACCATACGGAATCTATCAACTTCCGAGAAGCTAATGCTATTGCAGCAATACGAGAAATCCTAGACAAAGAACACCGTTCTCCTCCTTCTATAGCCTTTTTGGCTTCCAAATCAGGTATGAACCGTAACCATCTGTGCAACCTTTTCAAACAAATGTATGGATTTAGCATTGCTCAATACTGTAAAGCAAAGCGATTGGAGTTAGCTTATTCGTTATTAAGTAACACCAATGATTCTGTTTTAAATATTTCTAAAAAATGTGGTTATAACCATGTCTCAAACTTTATACGGGCGTTTACTAGCCACTTTAATATTAGTCCAAACAAGCTTAAACATCACGTAACGCGATAATATTTGCTCAATAATCTAAAACGAATTAATGTAAATAGTCATACAGAATTGATATCAAATTAGGGGCTAAATATTGGTAGTGAGCATTTTACACGCTATACTTACCTTAATGAAAAACAACATATATTAATGACAAGTTAATATGTTATTGATATCACCTCGTATCTAAAAAATTCACTTTAAATCAGCCTCATGGTGGCTTTAACTAAAGGTAAGATGTCTATGTCTAGTGTCAGACTTAACAAAACGTTAACCTGTCTCATTATACTGTTATCGTTTATTCCCTATTGTTACAGCAACACTGTTAAAGTTTATAAGGTGGGCGTTGAAAACATCAATTACATGCCTTTTTATATGGGATCCACTGATAAAGGTAGTTATCAAGGTTATTCTAAAGAGGTTCTGGATCTGTTCGCTAAATCTCAAAACATAAAATTCGAATATGTGCCTATGCCCGTTATACGGCTTTTTGCGGAGTTTATAAAAAAGCGTAGTGTTGATTTTAAATACCCGGATAACCCCGCATGGTCAAAAGACTATTGGCCGGAATTAAAAGAAAATGAACAAATACATTATAGCGTCCCAGATGTCATTACAAAAACGGGTATTGCTGTTCGACTAGAAGACAATCTAAAATCAGTAAACATCTGTAAACACTTTGCTATTATCCCTGGTTTTACACCTCAGAGTTATATGGAATTTTTATCGCGCAAGGATGTAATGATAGTAAATCCGCCCAATATTAATAATCTAATAAAGTCTATTATTATTAAAAGGGTTAATTGCATCTATATCTCAAAAGAGGTGCTAACTTACAATTTGCAAAACAGTTTTGATAAAAAAGATTCCATCATATTTCAAGAGCATTTACCTTACGATATACAGTATTTTTCGCTTTCTAGTATCATGCACCCCGACTTAATAAAGGCATATAACCTATTTTTAAAAGAAAATAAAAACAAAATAGCTTTAATTGCAAAACGATTTGGGATAATAAAGTAATTAATTAACCTGATAAAAAATCGGCTTGAGCGAATGTGTTATGTACTGCGTTGTAAGATTAACTTTCTTACGCCCATTAAAACTCCGGCAAATGAAATAGAGAAGAGTATTAAGACAAATATAAGTGTCTTTGTATTGGATATATCCATGCCAGGGCTCCCAATAACAGCAAGCGTATTGATTAATAGCAAGATCAAACTTGATTGAATAAAGCCTTTGTAACCAATGAAACCTGCGAGCAATAGCATAAGAAATGAAACCGTTATCGCAGCAGTAAAAGGTGCTACAGCTAAAAACATACAAATTAAAGAAATGACAATAGAAATTGAGATTCCTACTTTGACCATCTAAGCCTCCCCCCACAGCATATATGTAGCATTTTGATTTGTGCATTTATTACCTAAAAAATATTACTAAAGCGTAACTAAGTACCACTGGCTATTGTCTTAATAAATAAACGTCTGATCAAGTTAATTTTCCGCGACATCTGCTGCCATTCACTAATCACTGCTTGATTTACTTTTTGTCCTAAATGTTACTTCTGCATATTTGTTTGTTGTCTGATCTAATAAAGACGTTCCTCGCCCTTTGAGGTGTTTATCAAAAAATGCTCGAACATAATCCTCTGTGATAGTAAGCATTTGATAACCATCAATTGACCCTGTTACCCCTACTATTTCAAAAAGTGGTGAAATAATTGAAAAGTCAGAATAGTTACCATGAGTAGCACCATCAATACTTACTGAATAGACATCATCTTCGGCTATTTCAAACATAGCATTGTACATGTGGTTCGTCTCAGAATTCATGAACATGAATGGACGTTGGAGTGCTGGCAAGGCTGTCTGTGATAACATAAAACCATCCATATTTATACCTGCTTTACAGCGATTATCCTTAATACAATTCCCAAGTGAAGTTGAGCCACCAAAAGACATACCGAACAATCCTAATCTCGATAACCCCAAACGACCTTGAAAAATAAAACTATTTGGATTCAAATTATTAGCCTTACTTTTTACACCAAGGTGTAACTTTTCAAGTTCTGTCAATACAAAACGCTGATCGGCTTCCCATATAGCCAAGGCTTCATTTATTATTTCTGGGCCTCCCATCATCGACTCAGCCTTAACCATCAGCTCAACTTGTTTTTTCCAATAAGAAGTTGAGCTGACTTCATCAAAAAGCGCCATTAGTTCAGGGGTAGGCTGTCCACCCAAAGCTGCAAAAGCTTTTTTATTAAACAGAGCAACTCGGCCATCAGGGAAAATACTCCCCATACCAGCATATGCATGATCTATTGCAAAAATTATATAGCCATGACTAGCCAAAGACTCCATCAAATGGATATTTTGAGTCGCATACTGCCCAAAGCCATGTGAGAAAATTAGCACAGGGTAATCTGACTGAAGCTTTGAAACGGGAACTTGCCAATAGCTGTGTGCTGAAACGTTATCTAAATGACTTAATAAAAAACTAGGTAAACTACTCATTCTCCCTAATGCTGCGCTGAGGATTGACGCATGTGGCCAATAAGGCATAGGATTTTTGTCTCCCCTGAAATCTGCACCTGCTGGATACCAAACTCGAACCACTAATTCTCTTTTATCCGTTGGATTTGAAGTATAAGTTTCTAAACGTGTTTCGTCGATTAGATGTAACTCGCTACTTCCTACAGCATAAGTTCCCGTTGGCTTAGGAAGATCGAAGATAGGAAGAAAATATGAAAATAGAACACTGCTTAACAATACAAGTATTGCAGAACTTGTAGCAAAAATGCGTCTAACATTTGCCCATCTACTATTTACTTTTTGTACATTATTCTTCTGCTTATCCTTTTTCAAACGTCGAAATAAATAAATTTGAGATAAAAGCACTACAATATAGGCCGGAACCATTTGCCAACGATAGCCTTCAATAAATATCTGGATAAAAGCAAGCACTAAAGCAACGATAGGAAAATATACTAACCATAATGGTCGTTTAGAGTCAGCAGTATACCCAAAACCAATAAATACAAACAAGGTTACTATCAGCAAGGTATCAAATATTTGCATTCTATTATTTTCCTTTTGCTAACTGAATGTCTGATGTACTAGGAAGTGCAGTCAATATTTGAGAAAAGTGTTTATTGGTATCAAAAGTGGCCCCTAATGTTGTCCAACCTAACCTAACAATGACTGCATTTTTAGAAGGAATAATCGCTATTTCTTCCTTGTTGTAACCACGTGCCATGTAGGTATCTTTTGGTAAGTCTGGACTCATTAGCCCTTCATGATTAGTGGGATGGCCACCATTAAGCCAAAACTGTGCACCATACATTCCTTGAGGCGCTAACGGTGTTGGAGTGTGAGAATACTTCACCCAATCTTCAGATAAAACTCTTTTATCGCCAACCATTCCCTTGTTAAGAAATAACAATCCAAAACGAGCCCAATCTTGCGCTGTTGCATGAAAAAATGAACTGCCAACAAAGGCGCCATGTACATCAGGTTCAAAAACAGCACTTGTCATGCCTACCGGCTCAAAAAATCGTTGCCATGCATAATCGTATACTGACTTTAAGTTTCCTCCTGATGTATCAAATAATATACGAGACAAAATATTTGTAGTACCAGAAGAGTACGACCATTTTACCCCTGGTTGATATTCAAGAACTTTAGCCACTGCGTAATCTCCCATATGCCCATTTTTAAATAACATATCAGTACTGTCATTATCAGGAATATACCGTTCAGTGAATTCTAAACCACTGGTCATGGTTAACAGGTGATGTAACGTTATATCATGGCGAGGATCACTTACATTTGACCACTCAGGAACAGGGGCAGGACCATTTAAAGCCAACGTCCCATCAGTAACCATAGTTCCGATAAGAGCACTTAAAATACTTTTGCTAGCAGACCATGATAAGAATCGACTATTTTCATCAAATCCTTCGGCAAATCTTTGTGCTATTATTTTTCCGTTTTGTACAACAACAATGGCTCGCGTATCAATAATCTTATCTTCTGTATTATCTTCAAAAGCCCCATCGACCGCTTTTTCTAGTTGCTGCCAGTCTATGTATTTTGAGTCTCGATTCAATGTTACCACATCCCCTAAAGGCCATTCTTTAGCTCTATATTTACGATCATTTTCATCGATTCCTTTTGCCTGAACTAATAATTCTTCTGTCGTGGTTTCAATCATAAGTGTACATCCTACACCCGGTCTATATAGCGCTGTTTTAGTGATAAATCCAAGCACTGTTGCACTAACTGTTTTCTTATCCAAATCAAAATCAAAACTTGCAAATTTCATTAACGGGGTATAAAAATTCTCCATATCACGTTTTATGACTTCTTCAGGTTCTCGCCTCATAACAAATACACCTGAGCAGACAAGTTTTGCACCCGCACCTGCTATCATGTGTGGTGAATAAAATGTGATTCTCCTAGCCATATCCGACACTGATAAAGCAACAACAATAAATATTAATGGTAAGCTGAGCCAAAACCATTTGTTTTTTAATATCTTTAACATGATCATCTCACCTATATTCAATTTAATTTTTTAACGGACAAAGGCACGTAGTAAAAAAATTTCAGATTAATTAAGAAAAACGACAAAACTGCTGCTCTGTCGTATAAAGTGGCTAAGTGACAGATATTGTAATTAAAAACTATAGGCGAAATTAACACCAACGGTTCTTGGGCGATTCGTTGGCGCACTTTCAAAGAAAGGTCCTTGTCTATCTATGACATGAATGATTGCTTCATCAAAGACATTGTTCGCATATAAAGCAATGCTATAACCTTCATCATCATTTCTTACACCAAGGCGTAAATCAACTAATGAATAAGAGGGTAAAGCGACATCTAAATCAAGGTTGAAATCATTAAGGCGTTCGCCAACATACTTATAACTACCGTTAGCATAAATATCCCAATCACCCATCAATGGTTGAAACCAATTAACATTCACTGCGTAGTTCTCTTTGGCCGAGCCAGGTAACCTGTCTCCTTTTTTACCTGAAACACCACCAGGTACATCTTCTTGTAAATCGGGGTTACTATATGCGCCTGCAACTGAAATATTTAAATAATCATTAATCTGATACGCTAGGCTTAATTCAATACCGTTAACGATTGCTTCACCAACATTTTTTGTCTCCCTAACAAACGTCACAGGGCTTTGTACTACCAATTGAATGTCGGAATAATCAATTGAATAAATCGATGCGTTAACGACTAAATCACCCTCTAACCAAGTTGACTTGATACCCGCTTCATAATTCCATAACTTATCCGAATCATAGGTAGAGAATTCACTTGTAATGGTCGGTAAATTAAAGCCACCACGACGATAGCCCGAATTAGCCGTACCATAAACAAACAGGTCATCGCTAATTCGATGTTCTAGTGAAAACTTATAGGTGTTAACGTCTTCTTGAGTTTCAAAAAGCATATCGTTTAATAAGTAGGATCCCAAAGTAAGGTCAAAAATACCTGAAGCTTGAGTTTGCACTGAGTTAAATTCCACGTCTGAGCGACGATAACCTACGGTTAAGTGGGTATTTTCAGTAAAACTAAAACCTAACTCACCATAAAGTGCTTTTTCATTGCTGCTTTGTTCACCTTTCGTGTTAATAGTTACCACGCCATCAGTTAGTGGCAGGAAACCAAAAGCTATTTGCTCAGGCCCATAATAAGGGACCCATTGTGCGTAGTTCGACTCCGAATCTTCATAATAAGCACCAACTATCCAATCAAGAAAACCATCAGATGAAGAAACAATACGAAACTCTATTACATCAGTTTCAACGTCACGAGGTGCACTATTGGGCGGAGTTTGATCACAGGCACAACCGCTGGTTAAACCAGCATATTCGCGTTGATCAAAAACAAATTCGTTTTCTATTTTACTATTGGTAGCTAAAAAGGTTGTGATAAAACCTTCAAACTGTGATTCCAGTTTAATATTGAGTAATTCATTCTTACTACTCATCTCCATTTTAACACCCGCAACTTGATTACGAGCATTAATGTCAAAGGGGATATTAGGTCCTTCGTCACCCGCAATATTTAAATCGCCAGGGTCTCGAGTCGTCGTAACCCAGTTAGGCGCACCATCAATACTTTGATTCAAATAAGTTAAATCAAGCGTTGTAGCATCGGTTGCATCCCAATGTAGTGCTATACGACCACCGGTAGTGTCTTCTTCGTTAAAATCATTTATACCTAACTCGTCATTATCAATAAAGCCAGAATTTTGATAACTGTAACCCACCATCCGTACGGCAAGATTATCAGTTAGTGGTAGGTTCAAATACGCATGACCACCAAAATCATTGCCACCATCGGTAACACTGGCACTATATAAATTCACACCTCCTTCGATAGCATCGGTGCGTGCTTTATTGGAAATATAACGAACAATTCCTCCCATGGCGCTGCGGCCATAAAGCGTGCCTTGCGGCCCTTTTAGCACTTCTACCCTTTCCATATCTACTAAACGAATATCAGCAGTGCCATTGGATGTTGAAATAGCAAAATCATCAAAATAGGTTGCAATGACTGCACTGCCACCTTCTTGGGTTGAAGTAGCGATGTTTCTAATAATAACTCGATTACTACCAGGGCCCTCGGAAACAGCGGTTACCCCAGGCACCATATCAACAAATTGTCCAATACTGCTATAACCTTTTTCTTCTAACTCACTACCCGAGTACGCTTCTAGAGACATAGCCGTTTCTTGGATACTAGTCTCTCGACGGGTTGATGTGACAGTGATTACTTCAACTGCTTCTTTTTGGCCTTTATCAACAATTGATAGTGATTCATTTACAGCAACATCTTGTGCTAAAACGCTTGTTATTCCAAATGCCGAAATCACAGCACTTGCAATAAGTGTCAATGGTATATATACAGATTTATGTGGCTTTTTCATGTTTTCCCCAAGATATATCTTTATAGTTATATTTATAAAATTTTGAACATTAAATAAATGGCAAAATTACTTTAAAAAATAACAACGTTAAATATTGTCATCATTAATTAGTTCCTTAGGAATTTAAAAACCTCTATATAGTTTTAACTTTTTATAAAAAAATGAGTAGCCGTAAGCCAACAAGTCTTTGAACATTTTAACAATGCCATGTATAAAAATAGCTAAACAGTTTCGAGTTTAAACAAACAAATGGTATGTAATTGAATTTATCAAGTGAGTGAATTTCAATCAGGATAGGATGTAAATCTAAGAAAGATAGGTGATGCAATTAACTGCATATTTTTAAATTGCGGAGAATTAAAATTTCAGTCACATATTAAAAGCTATAAGCGACGTTAATACCGACGCTTCTTGGGCGATTCGTGGGCACGCTTTCAAAAAAAGGCCCTTGCCTATCTATGTAATAAGGGATTGCTTCATCAAATGCGTTTTTGACATACAAAGCAATGCTATAACCCTTATCATCATTTCTAACACCAAGGCGTAAATCAACTAATTGATAGGAAGGTAAAGCGACATCTAAATCAATATTAAAGTCATTAAGGCGTTCGCCAACATACTTATAACTACCGTTAGCATAAATATCCCAATCCCCCATCAGTGGTTGAAACCAATTAACATTCACGGCGTAGTTCTCTTTGGCCGAGCCAGGTAACCTATCTCCTTTTTTACCTGAAACCCCACCAGGAACATCTTCTTGCAACTCGGGGTTACTATATGCACCTGCAACTGAAATATTTAAATAATCATTAATCTGATACTCTAGACTTAATTCAATGCCGCTAACAGCCACTTCACCAACATTTTGTGTCTCCCTAACAAACGTCACAGGGCTTTGTACTACCAATTGAATGTCGGTATAATCAATTGAATAAATCGATGCGTTAACAACTACCCTTCCCTCTAGCCAGCTCGACTTAACACCCGCTTCATAACTCCATAATTTATCTGAATCATAGGTAGAGAATTCGCTTGTAATTGTCGGTAAATTAAAGCCGCCACGACGATAGCCGGAATTAGCCGTACCATAAATAAACAGGTCATCGCTAATTCGATGTTCTAGTGAAAACTTATAGGTGTTAACATCTTCTTGAGTTTCATAAAGCATACCGTTTAATAAGTAGGCACCCAAGGCAAGATCAAAAATACCTGATGCTTGAGTTTGTACTGAGCTAAACTCCACGTCTGATCGGCGATAACCTACGGTTAAGTGGGTATTTTCGGTAAAGCTAAAACCCAATTCACCATACAGTGCTTTTTCATTGCTGCCTTGCTCACCTTTCGTGTCAATAGTTACCACGCCATCGGTTAGCGGCAGAAAACCAAAGGCTATTTGATCAGGCCCATAATAAGGGATCCATTGTGCGTAGTTCGACTCCGCATCTTCATAATAAGCACCTACTATCCAATCAAGGAAGCCATCACCTGAAGAGACAATACGAAACTCAATTACATCAGTTTCACTGCCACGAGGAGCACTATTTGGAGGAGATTGATCACAGGCACAACCGCTGGTTAAACCAGCATATTCGCGTTGGTCAAAAACATAGTCACTTTCTATTTTACTATTCGTGGCTAAAAATGTTGTGATAAAACCATCAAACTGTGATTCCAGCTTAATATTGAATAATTCATTCTTACTACTAAGCTCATTTTTAACACCCGCAACTTGATTACGAGCATGAATATTAAATGGGATATTAGGCCCTTCGTCACCCGCAATATCTAAATCGCCAGGATCTCGGATAGTCGTAACCCAGTTAGGCGCACCATCGATACTTTGGTTTAAATAAGTTAAATCAAGCGTTGTTGTATCCGTTGCATCCCAATGAAGCGCAATGCGACCACCCGTAGTGTCTTCTTCGTTAAAATCATTTAGACCTAACTCGTCATTATCAATAAAACCCGAATTTTGATAACTGTAACTCACCATCCGTACGGCAAGATTATCAGTTAGTGGTAGGTTCAAGTACGCATGACCACCAAAATCATTGCCACCATCGGTAACACTGGCACGATATAAATTCACACCTCCTTCGACAACATCGGTACGTGCTTTATTGGAAATATAACGAACAATTCCTCCCATGGCGCTGCGACCATAAAGTGTGCCTTGCGGCCCTTTTAGTACTTCTACCCTTTCCATATCAACTAAGCGAATATCAGCAGTGCCATTGGATGTTGAAATAGCAAAATCATCAAAATAGGTTGCAATGACTGCACTGCCACCTTCTTGGGTTGAGGTGGCTATGTTTCTAATAATAATGCGAAAAAAACCAGGGCCGACATTAATAACAGAAATCCCGGGTATCATGTCAGCAAACTGAGCTATGGTGTTATACCCCTTTTCTTCTAGCTCTTTGCCTGAATAAGCCTCTAATGACATCGCAGTTTGTTGAATTTTAGTTTTTCGACGTGTGGAGGTAACTGTAATAATTTCAGTTTCTTCCGGTTTTTTTACAGATAATGTCTTCTTCTGATGAAGACCAGTTGGCATAGCTGTCACATTTTCACTATTAAGTAATGCCCCCTGCTTGTGCTCTTTTAAAAATATCGGGGTCGTTACAATAGTGATCATTCCTGTATTGGTTATCGCTGAGGATAGCGCACTACCTTCAAGTAATAATTTCAATGCTTGAGCTAATGAATAATAACCAGAAATAGCATTAGTTATTGTTCCTTCAATATCTTTTGACTGGAACAACAACGAATGTTTTGTAGAATGAGCAAGTGTTTTTAGGGCAATATTTGCAGCAGAAGAAGGGATATCCAATTTGAATTTTTTCTCAGCACAAACCGCGCTATTTTCAGTAAAAATACTAATGAGGATAATAATGGTACTAATAAAATTTCTTGACGAAATATATTTCTCCCAACACGACAACATTTCATACCTCAGCAGTATTAGTAACGCTATCAATACAAAAGCACACTTTAATCATGTTTAGAGAGGTGAATAGAGTTTTTATCGTAGTTGACGTTAATATTAAATGTCGTTTCAAGGGCTTCAAAAAGTGAGTTCATTTCATTTACTCTAAACATACCACCAAATTTTAAGTTGTTTAATTCGCTATCGGCGATAACAATGTTTAACGAGGAATAACGATTCAAATCTTCAATGACCTCGCTAAGTGGTGTGTTAGAAAAATCAAGCATTCCATTTCTCCATGAGAGTTTTCGTTGTAACTCGGCAATAGAAATAGACTCGACCTCTTTTGGGGTATTACGTTGCGATACCAAATACTCCCCTGCATCCAAATACACTTTAGAGGTTAAATTTTCACTCGGATAAGAACTATCATGTTGGGCATTTAGTGAGACGTTTTTCGTTAAAACACTAGGGCTCGTAAATTCAATTCTGCCTTCTGTAACTGCAACTTCAATTTTTTTCATTATGTTTCGCACAAGAAAAGCGGTACCTACAGCCCTAACAGACTGATTCCCTGTATAAACAATAAATGGACGTTTTGCATTATGAGCAACTTGAAAATAGGCCTCTCCTTTTAATAACCGAACCTTTCTGCGTTCAGCGTTAAAGTCAACTTCAAGTTCACTATTTGTGTTTAACATGACTGTAGAGCCGTCAGAAAGTTTAAATTCTCGATGAACACCAACCTCTGTAGCGATCATCAAGGGCGTATTTTCTACATAACCTGTTTGGTTAACAAAAAATAATATTGAAAACATCATTAAAGCAACCAATGACACTCCAATTGCATGAGGCATTTTGAACCAGCGACGGGTATTTCCTTTAATACTTCTATAGGCTTTAGCGGCATTTTTTAAAGGCTCCGCCATTTCAGTAAGGACATTCATGTCATTGGACAAGTGGGCCAAACGTCTAATTGCTTTTCTGTGAGCAGGGCTACGCCCCATCCACTCTTTGAATGCGAGCAAATCTTCTGATGTTAAATCACCTGTTTCTAATTGCGCAATCCATCCACATGCTTCCAATGTTAAGTCTTGCGAGCTATTAGAGCCTAAATTATCTTTCATTTCATTTTTTCTTTATTCGTTTTCTTGTGCATAGGAAAATCAACTAGAGTTCCCGTTAATTTATCATTCATATAATCGCTAGTTCGCTGTAAACCAGTGGCCACATGTTTTTCTACTGTGCTTATAGATATGTCTAAATTCTTGGCTATATATTTATGAGAGTAGCCGTGAACTTTTTTTAATACAAATACTCTCTGGCATTGAGGCGGCAAAATTGTGATTGCTTCCCAAAAAACGAGCATACGTTTGTGGCTGTCAAAATGCTCATCTAAAGAAGGTTCGGTACTAGAGTACTCCTCATCGCTAAAATCATCTATAAAATCTATCAATGTTTTTGACTTTTTTTCTAACCCTTTACGAGCTACATTTTTAGCTATACCAAAAAGAAAGGCTTTGGGTTCATATATCTCTTTGTTTTTTTCAGCTTGAAGTGCTCGTAGTATCGTTTCTTGGCAAATATCTTCAATATCATGAGAATTAGAATTAAAACGTCGCAAAAAAACCTTAATTATCGATTCATTTTCAATGAAATAATCAAAAATTCGAGATACAGATAAGCCCCTGCTCTCAGATGTCGTCTTTTTGTTCTTCATGTTCAGAGCCTTTACCTTATTTATTATTACTACCATCCCTTTAGCAAACTATATCGTTATATGTTCATGGCATATGCCAAAATTCCATTCTTCTTTCGGTGGTTACATCAAGTTAATTAATATCAAGAGTCAATTTGTTTGCATAGCAATAAAATTAAGCCAAATGAGGACAGCCCTCCTTTAAATAAAATGCGCTTCTTTAACCTCCATTAATATTTGTTTAGTTATTTAGTTATTTAGTTAATTTATTACTTTATTACTTTGATAATAATAGATATCGGAAACGTTTTTGTGATAAAAAAAGTTGTTGTGTCTAAGTTGCAATAACGGCGTGACAATAAACATTAATTCTTCACTTATTTAAGTAGTACCTTGAGGAAAAGAAAACCTCTATATAATTTTTATTTTTATTTTTATTTTTATTTACTATGTTCTCACTTAGTACGGTTAATCTTCTAACTGAATTTTGGGATCTTAGTATTGTATCTAAATATTATAGACCAATCTAAGTGATTTTTTAGTAGAGGAGCTATAAGAATAATAATTGCGTCAATACATAATAATATCTTTCAACATGACCACTAAGACCACTTAGTAAAGTATGAGCGACCCAAAGCATCCCTCTAAAAGTATGCTTTGAGCTTGACAGTAAACAATTCAAAAGAACGTTATATTTCCCCTAATAGATTTAGTTAAAACATAAACTTAGCTACATATTAAGACCTACTACTTTATTTACGGTTTTAAGCAACTTTTGTTTACTGTTGGCTGATAACAAAAAAATAGGTTTTCTTGCCTGTAATGTCATGTCAGATAGGCTATCTTTTATTGGTGTTAAAGATTTACAACCATTTTTAGTGATCAATACCGTATCTGAATGGCGAAACCCACCAACTCCTTCAATATATATTCCAGGCTCAACAGTAAATAACATATTCTCCTGAATTTCATAATGAAAACCTTTTGCCAAAAATGGGCCTTCATGACCGGTAACCCCGATACTATGACCTACTCTATGCATTATATTGTCAGCGTAACCATATGTAGTTAATAACTCGATAACTTTGCTATCCACATCATGCATGTCGACACCTGGTTTACACATATCGAAACATATCTGTCTAGCCTCCATCATCACTTGATAAGGTTTAACCGCCTGTTGTGGTACTTTACCCAAAAAGAATGTTCGTTCAACTTCTGTTCCATAGCCATTCATAGTTCCGTTAATAATGGATACATGAGGGCCGCCATAGGCCATGTCCATATCCATCACATTGGTGAAATTATGTGGATCATGAGAAATGTTAGGCGGTTGAACAACCGCTGCTACTTTAGTGGCAAGCGCGTTCATTTCAGGATTATCAGCTAGAATTTGAAGATTCATTAATTTAGTTAGCTTGGAATGAACGGTTAAAGCAGACAACCCAGGCTTCGCCATTTTTAATAGTTTTTCCATTGCCTTATTAGCAATATTTGATGAATAAACAATACGACTAATTTCATAGTCGGATTTAACGTATCTAGCTTGCTCAACAAGTTCTGATGCGACTATTCTATCACCGAGGGAATGTACAATATATTGTGGAGCGACTTCTTCAACACCAACTTTATTAAACTTGGCCGTTTGCTTTTTAAACACCGTATCCCAGCTAGCACTTTCAATATACGGAAACTCTTCATAAGTGACCAATGAAACCTCGCCTATGACACGGTGCTGAACATGCAACACTTCTAATTTTGGAACGATAAATGTAAGCTCACCACTATTTGAAAGGATCAAAATAAATGGTCTTTCATGGACATAATTAGCAAAATGGGTAAGCCAGAACACATTGTCTGGGTCGGTAATGACAAAGCTGTCAAGCCCTGATGCTGCCATTGAAGCTAATAACTTTGCTTTTCTTGAACTCATTTCTTCTACTGAAGGTTCAGTAAATAAAGGGGAATACGTCATAAAAATTTCCTTGGCGGTAAATATTGTCCATTGGATGCATTGCTTTGTATTAAGCGTTTAGCATGTTTCGCACCGGTGAAATAGCACACCACACCAAATACGTTGATTAGCATTGCTGATAACCACGCAGCTTTCGAGACATACAGTGTAAAATAGCTTTCATTAAAAAAAACTTGGCAGTGAGGCAGTACACCCATAACAAACAAAGCTACAGAACAAGTAATAGATAAGAAATATACCCCCCTCATTTTTCTAAACAAACCGACACAAGTAACAACAACAAAGGGCAGTAGTAACAATAAAGACAACTGAGGGTTCCCTTTGAGCAACGGCGTTGTTCCTTGTGAAATTTGTTGAATGCTGATTAAGTTGTAACTGTAAGCTAAAATTAAATAGCATACTTGGGCGAGTACCACCTTACGAGTAGTGATTGCATTTAATATATGCATAAATTTAGCCTTCTATATTTTTCATCAGTAGTTCAAAGGTTAGTTTTCCAGCTTCTGGGTTGAATACATCTGGACAATGAAACCAGTCATCAGAATATAAATATTGAATATTCGAAAAATTATGGTTGGGTTTTACACCTAAATTGATCCATGGGTCTTTCCCGCCTGACACAACAACTATTGGTTTTTTTATTTGGCTCAATTTAGCTGCCAAATCCCATTTATCTCTAGTTAAATACTTAGGTTTATTTTTAAAATTTTGTTCACATTTATCTATATGATTTTGCTTTGTATAAGTAAAAGGTGCTTCAACGAAAAATGTCCCTAACTCATTACATTGCTGATACATCCATGTATACCAACCACGTACAGTTGGTTCAGTCGGCGCCTCATTTGATGTACGGGCAATAACCCAATTAAACGCAGGGGCTGGCATTATAGTTTCTAAAGAATTAAAAAAAGTACCTGTAGACAAGTGACTTAAGCTTGAAATGACAGGTGACATTATTTGCTGTGATTTATATTGGGATAAACCAGCCACCACGCCGTTTAATAACTCTATTCGTTTTTCAGTTTCTGAATTAACATTATCTAATAATAAATTTTGTCCATGTTTCGAAAGCCTTGAAATAAATTCAGGTGACAGATTCTCATGAACTTTTTCAGTATATTCAGGGATATAAAAAGGCCAATTTATCGGTCCACTAGAAGACAAAGCAACATCGAAGGTTTCAGGGAATTGTTGGGCATAAGCAATAGCAAGGGCGCCACCATAGCTGTAACCAGCAACTATCCACTTGCCTTTATATTGCGTACGCTTATCTTCTATAACGCGTTTAAAATCTAATATTGCATTCGATGCAGATACATAATCAGGTATATTTTGACTTTCATCCGTTACACTTTCACCATATCCGCGATGCTCTGCAGTGATGAAAATTACGTCTTTTGGACTACCGTACGCCTCATAAAACGCAATGAGCTTTTCTTGAGTTGCGTTACCTTCATTCCCTAATATAAAAAAGACTGTTGAATCAGCTGAGGCGTTATCTGGTATTAGTGAAATAACTTGTTGTTTAAAAGTCACCGTATTTGCAGTGTCTGGATATTTATTTTGTACTACCCACTCTTCAGTAACACTATACTTAGCGTCGCTGAAGAGTATTAACCACATAGTTATAACAACGAAAGTTAATAAAACGACAACATTAATTTTTTTACTCTTTAACATTTTGTATAACCTTGTAATTAAAAACTGTAAGCCAATGATAAACCGTAAGTTCTAGGTTGATTTCTAATTGCACCTATAATACCAAAACTAGTCAAACTACTAGAGGTTGAAGTAAGGAAAGCTTTATCCATTAAATTATTACCGAATAATGAAAGCTGCCAAGTTTCGTCATCACTCATAAGAGAAATTTTAGCATTTACAATCGAATAAGCGCTCTGCTCATAGGTATTGTTAAGTAAATGGTCACCACGATAAGAGTAAGTTAAGAATCCACTAAACTCACCAATGTTTTCAATTGACGTTTGATAATCAAATGAGATGCTTCCTGATAGCTCAGGAGAAAATAATAATGGTGTACCAGCATAATCAATTTCCCCATATTTATATTCCTTATATTCTGTATCCATCCACGTTGCATTTAATAGCAAGGAAAACTCTTGATTAATGAAATATCGACCATCTAACTCTAAACCACTACTTTTAGCTTCACCCGCATTGGCTAATTGGGTAAGTGTGCCCACTACTTGAAAAATTTGTAAATTTTTATAATCCATGTAATAAAAAGAACCGTTTAGCTGTAAGTCACTATTTAACAATTCTGATTTAAAGCCTAGTTCATAATTAGTTACGGTTTCTGGCTCTACAGACGCACGAGCCTCAGGAAAAACTAGAAAGTATTTAGTAGGATCTGGTGATGGGTAGCTGTTATAACCACCCGATTTATACCCCTGAGTCACACTTGCATACCATAAGGTATTGTTGTATTTATAGTCTAATACCACTCTAGGGGAGATATCTGTCCAACTGTCTTTTTGGCTGGTCGCTGATAAATCCACTTGACCAAGGTTATCTACAAATTGATAAGGGGTTGGTGCAATCAGACCAAAGCCACCTAACATAGCTGCCCCTTCAGCATGTAGCCCATTATTGTAGGCCATTGTTTTTTCATCTTTAGAAAATCGAGCCCCTACTGTTACTGACATCTGCTCAGTTAGCTTGTAGTTTGCATCACCAAAAATAGCAAAACTATCCGTTTCGGCAACAGTTAAACTATGCTCAGTAAAAGGTGCTCCAAAATTAATCGGTGCTCCTTGTAACATACCGATATCAAGAAATTTCATGGTAAAGTCTAATGCCGCTTCTTCTTTAAAAGCATTTACACCTAATACCCAAAATAATCGATCTGATTCTGATGATAGGCGAAACTCTTGTCCGAAGGATTCACTAGACTCTTCTGAATATGAATTTTCACCAATAAAATACTCTGTACCATCATATGCACCTGAGGAAGCAGTTGAATAATCACGGTAACTAGATAATGAGGTAAACGACATCTTGTCAGTTATATTCCATGAAATATCTAAGATATATTCCTGCAACTCACGCTCAAATTTTGGAACATTGACAGCTTGATTATTTAAGGGAGTTCCAAAAGGATCAAAACCACCACTAACCACTGTTTTGTCATCTAATATTTGAGTTTCAGGACTAACAGGGAAAATTGATGAAAAATTTTCAATATAACCTGCTGTATCATCGTAGTCACTCCAGTTACTTGTGAAATTTACTTCGACATCATCTATAAGATACCAAGTTAACTTTACACCCGCATTTACTCTATCTTGTTGGTATCCATTTTCACCTGAAAGAATATTTTCTTGCCAACCATCACTCGTTGTTTTTGAAACATACCCTCTTGCTAACAAGGTATCGTCAATCAAGGGTACATTTAACACGCCACTCGTTTTGATGGTATTAAAACTACCATATTCAAGATTCACTTTGCCTTCTAGTTCATCAGTTGGTTTTTTAGTGACAATACTAATTGCACCACCAATAGAATTACGACCAAATAATGTACCCTGCGGCCCTTTTAGCACTTCAACTCTTTGAATATCTAGCAATTCTGTTAATGCCCCTCCTAAGCGTGATGCATAAACACCATCAATATAAACGCCTATACTAGGGTCAGAACCAATACTGCTGTCATTGGTTCCTATACCTCTAATATACGTGGCAGGGAAAGCACCAGAGCCTGTTTGAACACTAACGCTAGGAATTGCGACCGTTAAATCTGCAAAGCTTCTAGCACCCAACTTTTCAATAGCTTCATATCCGAACGCGCTAATTGAAATAGGAACATCTTGAATACTTTGTGTTCTCTTTTGAACAGTTACCGAAATTATTTCAACGTTATCTTTTGTTTTTGTTTTTGTTTTTGTTTTTGTTTTTGTTTCAGCAAAGGTTGTTGTACAAACCAGTAAACCTGCACATGCCATTGCTGTAGTTATTTTGTTATGCTTCCCCATGTTTCTCACCTTTTAATAATTGCTTTAATAGACCATAACGAAAACAAAGGTTGACTGTTGTGCGCTAAGTGATAAATTTTGTGCATCAAACGTTTATCGTCTTAAATGAAAGTTAACAAAGAGCCTTTAAATATTATCCTCTTCACAAATGTCTTGAGTAAAATGTTTACTCCCCAAATAATTGTAAAAAGCTGATATTAGGAACGGTATTGACACTATTAACAGTGAAAATTTAAGAGAACTCTCTATATTGTTCTGAACAAAAAAATCACTCAAAACTCCAGCTAAAGTTGGGCCTAACCCTTGTCCTAGTATTGCTGAAACAAATAACATTAAAGCAGATGATAAGGCACGATGTTTAGCTTTGGATAAAGACTGTACAGCAGCAAAATTAGACCCTAGGCCCGCGGTACACATTGCTCCGCCAACAAAACAAGCTAACAGGGATAGGCGATAATCTTCAACAAGGATAACTATTAAAAAGGTGAAAAAGCCAAGTAATGAGATAAGGGCAGGAAATCGCATTTCCCACATACGATCCTTTTTGATCAAACTGGTTGAAACGATAGCGCCTATTATAGTGCCTGAAACCATTCCAAAACCTAAAGAAAGGCCAAACCAAATACCTATCTCTGAGCTATCTAAGCCATGTTCACGGTGATAGAACTGAGGCAGCCATAGCATTAACGCATAACTAGAAAAAATAAATAGGGTGTAACCTATAACCAAATGCCTATAAGACTTTTTCTTAAATAATTCTTTGATTAATACCATAGTGTTTTCAGGTGAATCAGTATCTTTCTTATCATTTTCTCTGAGAGGCTCTTTAACCAGTAGCTTTACAGCAATTGCTAACAAAATCCCCGGCATTCCTATTACAATAAAAGTATTTCGCCACCCAATCGATTCAGATAATATGCCCGTAGTTCCAAGCCCAATTGTAAAACCAAGAAATCCTGCAAAATAAAAAATTCCTATGGCGAAAGCTCTTTTAGACGGTTCAAAATAGTCAGCTAAAACAGAGAATGAAGCTGGAAAACATCCCGCTTCCCCACCACCAACGCCAATTCTTGCAATCAACAATTGCCAAAAATTTGTAACTAAACCACATGCCGCAGTGGCCAAACTCCAGAATCCTATACAGAGAGTTAATATACTTATTCTATTACCCTTATCAGAAAATCTTGCTAATGGAATACCCATAATAGCGTAGAATAAAGCAAAACCTACCCCACCTACCATGCCAATTTCTGTGTCACTTAGATGTAAATCCTCTTTTATGGAAACCGCAAGAACAGAAAATATCGCTCTGTCAATGAAATTAAATGCCCCTACTAATCCAAGCATAAAGAGAACAAAATATTTATAATTACCGCGTTGGTACTTATTAGCTGTATTTTTCATTTTCAGACTCACCTATTACGTTATATTCTGAGGAGTTATTTACATTTTTTATTGCTAACCCATTGTCAAAGAGCAAAACTATATTTTCCATAAAAGTGAGTCGGACTGACAAATATTCAGATTTTAAATAAATTTTTTAGTAGAATTTATTTAGGGCTGCAACTGAGTAAAATATTTTTACCAATCAGTGTTGTTTAAATTTATTGGGATTATCTCTAATTCATTAGTTTTTATGGCTTGAAAGACCATATCTAATTATTTCTCTCGTTGTCGTGCACAAAAAAGGCAATTTTGTGCTTTAACAGCAATTCAGTTGTATTTAGAGTAGATAAATCATTATGATGAAATAAAGTCGAAGCGAACCGGATAGTTAATGGAATTATCAGAAAATAAACTTGAACTCAATCCTCATGATATTAGAGAGATTTTAGAGCGTGGGGCTAATGCGTCAGGGCTTGTTTCTATAATCGACTTAGATATAACAGAGGAAAAATGGGTAAACGGTAGATTTGATTTATTTAATTACAAAAATATCGCCTATGTAGGCGTTAAAGATCTCCAGATCATAAAGCCGTTTACTTCAAAAACCCACTTAGAAGACATGATTTCATTTGAAATAATGTTAAAGGGAGGGTCCGATATGCAATTGGGTGAGCAACATATCCTTAACAATGATATGCCTAGGCTAGTTGTTTCTTCTCATCATAAAAATAGTCAACAAAGTCGGTTCCATAAAGCAAAAGAAAACTACAAAGGCGTTGGTGTTTGGATATCTCCCGCTAACTTTCAGACATTATTTCAATTAGATTATAGTAAATTTCCTGATTCTATTGGCGAAATATTACAATCTAATATCAATCACAGCTTGATTTATCCTGTTACCAGTGAAATGAGAAATGTTGTTGAGGATGTGATCGAAAATCCATATGAAAATATTTTCAAAAATCATTACACTGACGCAAAGGTCACAGAACTTTTATGCATCATTATTCAGTGCATTACCTCTCCTGAACTTGCATTTAACCAGAAGAACCAACTATCTTCATCAAAAGCTAATGCAATGAAATTATTGCTTTCAACAATAGATATTAATCTAGCGTTAATGCCAAGCTTAAATGAATTAGCTATCACTATTGGAATGAGTAAAGGGCAATTAAGTAAAACTTTTAAATTAAGTTATGGTATGACTATTACTGAGTACATAACTCAAAAGAGGCTCATGAGGGCACAAGAGCTTGTTAATGAAGGTAAGCTTTCTGTTCTACAAATAGCGCTAGAGGTGGGTTATACAAATCAGTCAAGCTTTGGCCGAGCCTTTAAAAATTTTTATGGTTATTCTCCTTTAAAAAATACTAACTGATCTTCTATTAACTTGGTAATTAAAGAATCAAAGCCTGTTCAAAGAATATTGGTATTACCTTATACTATTTCAGCATTAACTGACATTTAACTACAATTAATGTCCCCAATGAACTTTATGTAATAACCTCCCGGCTCATTTACTTTCATCAGGGAGGATATTCGTATTATTCAGGAATTGCCTACCTTAATGTTCAATCACGCCAGAACCACGTAATACGTGCCCCGGTGTAGCGCCCGTATGTTTACCACCATCAAGCACTAATTGACCATTAACAACGACATAGTCAATACCTTTGGGCTTTGCCGTAGGGTTATTCCAAGTAGCAGTATCATCAATTTCATCAAAGTCAAATATTACAATATCGGCCGCCAATCCCTTACGGAGAACACCACGGTTAGTTAACCCCATTCGAGCTGCTGGCCAAGAGGTCATTTTTCTAATGGCTTCAGGTAGTGTCAAAACATTTTGTTCACGTACATAATCAGAAATTATTTTAGGAAAAGTGCCATAGCTACGCGGATGTGGTAAGCCAATAGCGTCGATATCGCCTTCTTTAAGTGCTGAAGCTGCATCACTCCCTATACTAACAAAAGGGCTTTTCAGTGCTAGTTTCACATCATCTTCACTCATCATAAAGTAGAGTGCAACAGGACCTTTAGGGTAAGCTTCCAGTACAAGGTCCCAAGCAATATCTGCTGGATCACGATTTAACTTTTTTGCTATTTCAACAAAATTTTGGCCATGAAAATCTTTATAGTTATCTAAGTGTGAATTAGCGAGCACCACGTTTTTCCAACCTCCAGATGAATAAACGATATTTCCCCAGCCCGGTTGTGAACCTGCCTTAATTTCTTTTTTCATGCGTTTGCGTAATTCAGGGTTTTTCAATCTGACTAATGCTTTTTCGATGCCATCGGCATAAACCCAACTTGGTGCGGTGATCTCAAGGCCAGTGCCACCGGCTATATAAGGATAAAGGTCGGCAGTTACGTACACACCACGATCTCGTGCAGCTTTAATTAGTGCTAACGCTTGTTTCATATCGCTACCCCAGTTGGGATAATAAGACGCTTTTAAGTGAAATATTTCAACGCTAGCACCACTTTCCTCGCCAATGCGAATAGCTTCTGATACGGCACCTAAAAGACCTGCACTTTCATCACGAATATGACTAGCATAAATACCGTCGTATTTGGCGACCACCTTAGACAGCTCAATTAGTTCATTGGTTTTGTGATAAGACGATGGTGGATAAATTAGCGCCGTAGTTATACCCATAGCGCCCGCCTCCATCGCGATAGCAATCAGCTTTTTCATTTCTTCAAGCTGGTTTGGCGTAGGATCAACATCTACATCTCCTATAACGGCAACACGTGCCTGAGTAGCGCTGTAGTAAGTACCAAAATTAACAGATATACCTTTATCTTCAAGTTCTTTAAAGTAGGCATTTATTTCTTCTGCCTTAACTGGTGTACCCGCTTCACCAGCAATCAATGTCGTAACCCCCATATTGATTTTATTAGGTGCAAGCCCTACTTCACGTAGTGCCTGTCCCGATTGATCCATCATATCAATCCAACCTGGGGAGACGTACTTACTAGAAGCATCAATTTCTCGTCTACCTTTGCCTGTTATTCGACCTATTTTGGCAATTTTACCATTTTGAATAGCAATATCAGCCGATATCCAAGGATTTCCTGCACCGTCTAAAACGCGCCCATCACGAATAACAAGATCATAGTCAACGTCATTGGCTTGCACCAAAACGGAAACAAACAGGGTTAATAATACAAAAAACTTGTACATCTTCTACCTCCTTTAGATTTATGGTGATTTCACAAACTGATATTATTTCATACAAAAACAACAGCTAATACTTTGAAAAAACACGACATTTAAAAATAACAAAACTAGCGATAATATTTAAAAAACCTAAGCAGGAAACGAATTTTCCAGAATGTTTCATCATTTTACCCATCGGTCTTTAATTAATGTGACTTGAAATGATGGTGTCGAAATAACAACATCATCATCGTTTTCAAAATGTATTAACTTATAACGCACCAGGCTAAATTTGAGCCTGCTCCATTTCATCTAACAACTCATGAATACCTTTAGCTACAACGCTAGAATAATCCTCAACCGTATTAATGCTGCCATGATCGGCACCTTCAACAATAACCTGTTGACTGTTTGTTGATATTTCAGTCAACTCTTGTTGTAATATTTGAAAATTCTTAAACATAAGCTCGGGATCAAAACCTTCAGGTAGCATACTTTCCATACCTGTCGATTGAACTCCGGCACTGAATACTCGTACAGGCAAATCACCAAAATCTGTCGTATTTTTCGCGCGATCAAATATCACTTCCATTTTTTCCATCTCTATTGCGCTTTGCCGAATCATGCGACCATTACGAGCCATCCAGTTCATTGCATTTGCTTGTTCTTCTGGCAAACCTAAAGCAAATGATCCCACAAAATAAGGTAACAAACCTAAATCACCCAATATGCTCCCTACTGTCTGCATGGTGCCCATCATATCGTCAGGTAAATTCAATCTTTCTACCTGCTCTGGATGACTGGAGTCGATAAATACTAGCGCACTGACTTCTGTTGGGTACTCTTGGGCAAATACTCGGATTATTGGTCCCCCCATTGAGTGACCGGCTAAAAGGTAAGGCGGTTTAACTTGAGCTGTTGTTAGGAGCGTGTGCAACTCAGTGACCATAGTATCAGCATCACGACTGGTGATAATGTCATCGCTCCAACCTAGACCAGCACGGTCATAACGACACACTTGTACTCGTTTTTTAAGTTGCTGCTGCAGCCAATAATAATTAGTTACCGCTGAGCCCGCACCACCTTCTATTATTACCGTAGGCAAATCATTTGCCTGACCTTGACAATCTAAGTGCAACTTAAAACCGCCAACATCATAGCGTTTACCAGGCGGAGGCACATCACTGGTTAATAACTTGGTCGATAAACCAATCACAATAGGCAGCGAAATCAGTACCCCAATAATAATACCTAACCACTTAAAACATGTTTTCATGCAAGCTTACCCTCAATTTTCATTATTAAAATTTAGTTTTATAAAGCTGATTATTTGAACTAGAAATTAGCTACCCTCTATTCTACATATGAAGCGTAACTACTGTTTTACGTTCATGTTACCAATTTATAACTCTCTGCTGGCTTAAGCCCCATCAGAAAATTCAGTTGGATTTATGGATACAATTATTGCGGGTACGTCTTATAATTTTCGAAAAAGATGGCCCTCCTGTCAATGTACATGTAATCACCGGGAGTAGCGTTTGTGCTTTATTATTTTTGCAGTTTCCCCACTAGCACTTTTTGTTCCTATTATTTTAGACCTAAGAATATACTAGCTAATTATTATCATAAGGTATTAGAAATTATCATATTGTCATTATTATTAAGAAAGGGGCCATATTGTCGTTACAACTATAAAGTGTTACATCATTTCTTAGACGTTGAATATAGGGTTGAAATAGTAACATCTGAACAAATGGAAAAGCACACATAACGAACAAAAACAATTGGTTATCTACTTATCAATGTATTAATAGAATTATCATAAAATAAAATAAACTTTACTTGGCTCTGTGACTGCAAACTGACATTCAAGCGTGTTCGGTATGGCAACCTACTCTTGTGTCACTTTCTTATACTTATGACTAGTTAGCTGTCAGCTCACAAAGCCTTGCTATTCCATCAAGCGAGTTGCTTCATAGCGGCTTAATGGTAAACCTCTGGAAGTCGAATTACTTGTTCTACATTTAAGCAGTAAGGTATATATGTCAATTGCGAATTATTGCGTTTTCTATTTTCTTTACTAGAATGATAAAAGACCTCTACATTAAGTATCGGAGATGTTGATCTGTAAGTCGTTTGACTTTTTGCATTTTATAATTAGTGAAGACGCTTACTTTAAAGTTGATTTTTATATCCTCTCTTAGCTCAATTACATTCGGTAAATACAAGTCAATATGAGGTTACGCGCAAAAAAAAGATAAAAATATCGGCCGCAAGCGACCGAGTTTTAGAACAAATCCACCTGATCTGAATTTATTTCTTTCTGATCTAACTCAGCCAGCTGCTCTTGCACATATTTCCTAATTGTTTCTTCATTTGCATTACCAATCGTTTCGACAAAATAACCTTGAGTCCATAACTTTCCACCCCAAAAGTATTTTTTCTTAATTTCAGGATAAATCCTGAAAAACTCACGCGCTGAAATACTTTTTATTACTTGCATCACATCGCTTGGTGATTGTCTTGGCATGCTTCGAATAACCATATGAATATGATCTTCGGGTATTTCAAGCTCTACGATATCAATATCGTAATCATATCCAACCTTCTGAATGATTAACATTATAAGGATATATAAATGTTAAAAATACTAACAACAATCGTACTCTTAATAACTTCAAATCATACCGTTGCGGGTTCAAAATGCCAATATGAATGGGATGCACTTAAAAGTATTCAATCAAAATTAAGACACAGGACCACTGAATACTTAAGAGATAAAGAGCGCATAAGACCAAAAAACTGCACATCCCCTAAAACCTCTACAGATTTGCTACATGTTTAAATGAAAAAGACCGCCAAGCAAAACGCTTCACTGAACTTTGGGGTGAAAAACAAAAAGAATACTTTTAAAAAGCACACCCCACTACTGTATTGGTTCAGTGAATATAGCCACTCATTTAGATTGAAATGGGCAATATTTTGTAACTCGCAATGTGCCGTGCGACGTGAAGTTGTATGTAACGCTGTTCACCGCGATAAGAGTGAACCATCTGTATCACCAGATGACCCTAGGACTCTGAATAAAGTAGCGAGTCTGACAATGTAACAAAGTCCGCTGGACGGGAAACGAAT
>MAAB01001218.1_pt1 | contig 60598 bp, 86 predicted proteins | sample 1115991 | NCBI WGS metagenome assembly MAAB01 (sample SAMN04961124, study PRJNA320927) | seawater metagenome | isolation source: sample BD02T18 sea water enriched with oil for 18 days | place: USA:Gulf of Mexico | collected 2013-07-27 | reverse complement strand
GTTTGGTGCCTGGTTTGGTGCCTGGTTTGGTGCCTGGTTTGGTGCCTGGTTATTAACAACCTTCTTATTTTCTTTAGGAAGCTGTATGCCATATTGTGATTTTTCTACAACCGTATAGTCGAGTGTCGTACCTTTTTGTTGGGATTTGTTCATTTGATGAATTAATCCATCCAAACCTTTTAGTAATCCGTCAGCCTCCTCAAACCCCAGTTGTTTTCCACTATTGCTATCTAAAAAATCTCTCGTCGCTTTAAAATTCGATTCATAATCTTCCGGAAGTTCAATGGCTTTTTTCTCTGCTACATCTTCAGCATATTCAATCATTGCTTCAGTAGGTCTTAAATTATGTAAGAACTCATCAAGCGTTTCTCTGTCGGCATACAATTTTGTTGTTTTAGAATGCCTTGAATTCTGCACATAAGTATTTTCTCGGTTCACCATTGAGTCACCCACTAATGAATAAGTGTGATCAATTGTGTCACCTTGAGCCTTGTACGTTGTTGTTGCGTAACCATGCATATAATGATTGTAATCACCAACTGGTAATGTCACCGCTTTTCCGCTTTCCAGTTGAACCCGCAATTGTATTTTATTCGCATCTATCGAATCATTGATACGAATAACTTTTGCCGAATCTCCATTGGACACGCCAAACATTCTTGAATTATCCGTTAGCAGTAATTTATCTCCCACAGATATAGGCATAACCCCGTGTGCGGTCGGTATCAAATAGCTTTCTTCTAGCAGCCCCATAGCATTCATTTTATCTCTCGCCATAGCATTCAACTTTGCAACTTCTAGCCGTGTTGACGCAATAATATGATGGGAGTCATTTGGGTTGTTTTCGATTGAGTTAGTCCAATCTCCAATCAATTCACTTTCACTATCCAGATGTGTTTCACCAACATACAGCGCATCATTCTTTGCGTATTGTTCTAACGCTTTTAGCGAATCTCCTTTAGAAAAATAATCCACTGCATCTTTTTGCCATTGTTCTTTTTGACGAAAATTAGTGGTCATTGTGACAGACCCAATCCGCTCAGCTATTGCTTTAAATGCTCCTCCGGCATCAATAGGTTGTAGCTGCTTTTCATCTCCAGAATTTATAAGTTTCGCATTCACTTTTTTCGCCAAATGAATTATGTGATGCATTTTACGCGAACCTGTCATTCCAGCTTCATCTAAAACAATCACACTTTTATTTGTGATTGTTTTTGTTCCCTTTTCAATAGCCAGAAAAAAGCTATCTAACGTTTGGCTAGGTATGCCACTTTTCTGAAGCCCAACACTCGCCTTACCTGATGGCGCTACCCCCACAACGTCAAATCCTTTTGAGGTATAGACTTCATTAATAACCATCATTGAAGCACTTTTACCCGCCCCAGCCTTTCCACGAATACAACAAACCGTACCGTCACCACACGCATGAAAAATAGCAGCGCGTTGATCCTCGGAAAAAACAAATGGTTTACCGTCTATAGATTTTCGTTCTTCTACTGATTTAATCGCCTTTTCTATATCTTTTTTTTCTATCGTATGTGACGTTTCATTCTGACCGCTACTAGCTAGACTAACCATCGTGCGATCGAAGTTCCTCATCTCCACAGTCGTAAAACAATACTCATCTTTTTCATGATGATTTTTTTTGTGCAACGTAAGAATATCAGGGTGATTAAGTGTTGCTAATGCTTGTTTTTTTATAATGCTAGGTTCAATAACCCCTTGCGCTTCTTCTGCAAAATAACGATAAACATCCGCCTCTTTAAAAACACTGTCATTGGCCGTCAATTTTTTTAATACACTTTCGACATCAACAGGTACGGGAACAACAGTGTCGACATTCTTTGTAATTCCATTTGAAGTCAAACCGTTAAGTCGCTCTTTTCCTTGCTCAATAATTTTCTTTGCATCATCAATACCGAACCCTTTTTCTGAACCTATTCCTTTCCATGTTTCAAACAGAGTTTTACGATTAACAATCCCTTTATATTCTCGCGTCTTCAACGTAATAATATCAAGCACCTTGGAGCCTTCTGCTCCTAACTCTGCCATCACTTTTTTTATCGTTTCTCTTCGTTGCGAGAATTGTTTTTCTATTTTTTTAGGCACATCAGTAATGCGGAAAAACTTGTCATCGCGAGTTAAAGACAATCCCATTTCGGTCTGTAATAAATTCGCCAGTGTTGCCCTATAATATGCACCTGATGCCATTTTCCAATCATAAAAAAACTTACCTTCTAACGCCCCCCATGAGCCATCATTGCGAGGAGCCATATTGGCAACCAAACAATGCGTATGCAATAACGGGTCTTGTGCCCGCGACGTTGAATGTTCAAAGGTTGCAACAATCAATCCCTTCGGTGACTCATCAACAAGACCTAGTTGGCCCCTACGGGTTTTTGCTACTTTTTCTTCAATAAATTCAAGGGTACGGTTAACCGCTTCTTGCTGAAGTTCTTGTATTTTTTGCCGCGAAGCTTCATCAGAAACAGCCCACAGAACAGAAACACTTTTAGGTGCTGAAAAGCATAAATCCCAACATGGCATGTGGGGCTTGTTTAAACTCCCTGCACTCTTAACGCGGGCCTCTTTAGTATACGGATCGTAGCCATCCATGATAAGTCGAAGCTCACTATCTGTTACCTTTCCTTCTAATCCAATACTCTCCGCTCCTTTGCCGTACCACTGCCCAGGAGGCTCGCCCCCTTTTTGATAATAATCATCACGCGCTAGGTTTAACCAATAATCTGCTACGTTATTTTTTGTAGTTCGTGCCTTGCCTGGTTCATCCTTAGGTTGACTAAGTTTTGCAACTGATAACATGATGTCCTTATCCTTTTCCCGTTCGTAGTAGTTCTTCTTTTAGCTGTAAAAATCCGCAAATATTTTGTTGCAGTAAAGGGGTAATATTATCAAGTGAAGCATCCTGTACCGACAGAGAAATCCGAAGCACAGCTGGGGCTTGAAACTCGTCTTCTAGCGAGTAAGATATCTTCTTTAAATCCTCGCCGACCTCTTTGCACATTTCATTGCTAACGGTGTGCTCGTTCTGCTGATCATCTAAAATAGGGTTTTGCATCTGCGCAACCAAAGCCACTTTTTCGTGCTCTGATAGCGCCGATATAGAACGCTCAACAATCGGAGCAGGTGAACGCATCTCGTTTTGATCATGCTCTGGTGGCACCGATATCGAACGTTCAGCAATTGGGGTCGGTGAACTCATCTCATTTTGCATTTCACGATTATATTCATCGCTGCCAATGCGGCCTCGATTAAACAAGTCCGTTAGTTTTTGCATTCGATCATTGAAGCTAAGCCCGCAACAAGACACCAACTCCCTCATGTTATCTATCGTAGCGGATCGCTCTTCGCTACTCAGTAAATGATCCATGTTATCCCTAGCAGCCACCTCTTCCTCGGCCTGTTGATCTTGAGCATCTTTTGTTGCTTGTTCTTCGGGAGTATTGATTGTTTCTGATAACGGATAAGCATCGATAAAAGGGTTCTCCTTTTTATTCGTTACCCAATCAGCAAAAACTACCGCCTCTCGAACTTTTCGTGTCTTGGTAATATTCCATTTTAAACGATACGCAGCATCCAAACCTCCGCCCAAATACAGCGCCGTACCATGCGATCTACCAGCCTTAAACCCCAATTCAAGCGCAAGTTCAAAAGGCCTTAAAACCGGTATTTTATTAGGCGTCTGGGTGTGTGTTCTTGTTGGTCGCCCTATTGCATCAAAAGAGGTTGTTACACCAGGAACTCTAACCTCTCTATTATCCAGTATTTTGTCGCAGATATACGATGCCGTTGGCCCAACCGCAACAGAGCCTATAACTTTATTAGAGAGGTTTGATACCCACGTATTTATCAGGTGCTCACCATACAGTTGGTGTCCCTGAGATATGTCCTGAAAAGACAACGTAACGAAAGCCCCTTTCGACCGACACACCGACACTAGGCGATCAAAAATAGGGATGTACCCCATTGTCGGAAATTCATCTAAATTGAAATAAACACGATAATCGCTCTTCCTATGCTTTGCTTCAGGAAAACTAGGATCGGCCATGTCTGATATTGCAAAAGTTAACAGCGTCGATACAAAGCCCTGGGCGATTGTTTTAAACCGCTCTGAACCTTGTAACACAATCGTTTTAGGCCCTTTATAGTCATCCCTTAGCCATGCTCTAATGCTGAACCCTGTAGCGCCTGTCCACGCTTGTGACAGGTCATAAATTGGCGACATGAAGGACTGGAGGTTGATCATAATACCTTCTGCTGTTTTTCCTTCTTTAGATGCAAGATTACGAACGGTTTGCAGCGCCTCTGGGTTGTACTTGCCAATAATCTCAGCAAGATCCTCTGGCTCCAATGTCATCACACCAACAAGATCAGGCAGCGTCCACTTAAGAGGGTTGGTTTCTATTAGGTACACCAGCATTCCTGTTAGTACCTGACGTGCAGCAGAAGACCACATAGGGTCGTGACTTTCTTTAATACTAAGCTCTGAAAAAACGCGAGCAGATGGACGATCAAAAATATCTGCGGAGGCGTGCCACGGTGTAGATCGCTTATCCCAGGCCGCTAATAACACAAAATTTTCACCTTCCAGTGATTGTGTGAACTCCCCTTTTGAATCATTCAGTAATAGCCGATAGTCCCTTTTTATGATTTCCCGAATACGCGGCCATTGAACTTGAGTTTTACCTGATCCCATACCTCCGGTAATAAGCAGTCCGCGATTGTCACGGCCAACGTCAATGGGAATATCTGGATGAATGGGAATCCCTCCATCTCTCCCGCCGTCTTCTTTTTTTATCGCGTGCTTCAAATTCGCCATTGCAACTCTTGGGTTCTGCTCGTAACGCAGCCCGTTGACGTGAATAAGCTTTGGAATACACGCAACATGGAAAAACCACCCTATTGCAATACTTGATGGCAGGGTGATCACCAAAGGAATAAGCACATGAACCCACAGAGATCCTAGGACGCCTTTACGCCTTGCATCGTCAACATAGACCGCCCATTGGTTACTATCTCCAGCGAGCCCTACAAGCGTCCAGAAGCCATCAATCAAATAGCTCACGTGTGTATTGAACGCTCCAAATGAGCGAAGGTTAAACCATGAAAATGACCAACCCCAGGTCATTGAGGCCAACATATAAAAAGATGCCAAAAAGATGGTAATTCCAAATAGCGACGGTAGCACAGGGCCTGGCAATAATTCTTTGGGGATGTATTCCTTGTCTCTCATAGTAACGTCCTATTTGTTGGTGTTATTAAGCTCTGTGGCTAACATGCTCATGCGCTGACTGAGCGCCATTACAATCGATGCTTTGGCTTCATTGAGACGTGCATTAAAGGACGCCTCCAATCTCTTCTCTACTTCTTTTAGTTGCTTATCATGAACGGATAGCAATTCCATTTTTTGTGATTTTAACTCATGAAAAATCATAAGTTTTAACGTGTCTTTTTCAACACCTTGCCGATACATATCTCGTAAATACTCGGCAGGTTTCACCTTGTTTTTTTTGCATACTTCCTCTAAATCTTTTAACTCTGTCGGTGACAGACGCGTTGAAATCGGGTTTTTCATGGATTTATAAGCTCTTATTGGGATTCCATTTATGTATACGCCTCTAGTCGGCGTATTACAAGGGATACATGGTAATATATGTTTTTGCTGTACACTTTATAGTGAGTTGGGTGTGAACAATAAAATGAACGAATCTAACCTTTCGAATAATCCTAACGTATCGACATCTATAAGGGAAATGCCTGAAGGTATACATTAAGTATATGGCGAGGATTTCAACGTGTTGACGTTATGAGAAAGTAGCGGCGCTCTAGTCAGAACGTCAACACGTTGAAATCCTTAAAAAGATAGCAACTTATTGTTGCCATTGTGACTGGGATTTTATATAATAGCTCCACTGTTTAGGCAGTTACCAAAAACCTTTAACCTGAGATATTAGGATAACGATATGTCACATGACACGATAGACGCCACATACAGCCCAGAAGACAACAAGCTACGATTGTACAGCGTGCATAGGCTTGACGATGAGGTCTATGCACGGGCAAAAAAAGCAGGCTTCCGATGTGCTCCTAAGCAAGATTTATTCGTTGCTCCGAGCTGGACGCCATCCCGCGAAGACCTTTGCATTGAGCTTGCAGGGGAAGTAACAGCCGAGCAAACAACGCTAGTGGAGCGCGCTGAAAATAAGGCTGATCGGTTGGACAATTTGGCCATAAAGAGGGCAGGGCAATCCAACGCATTTTATACTGCCGCTCAAAACTTATCGCGACGCTTTGAGGCAGGACAGCCAATACTACGGGGCCACCATTCGGAAAGATCAGCGCGACGGGATAAGGACAAAATGGACTCTGCAATGCGCAAGTCTATCGACGCACTGAACGCGGTTAGCTATTGGAATCGTCGTGCTGAAGGGGTAGAGCATCACGCAAACAGAAAGGCTAACCCTGGTGTAAGAGAGCGCCGAATAAAAGTCCTCCTTAAAGACTTGAGGGATGTGCAACGAGAAATCAATCATGCTGAAATATGTATCACCTTATGGGAAAAGATTGATACCCAACAAGACGCAGAAAAGAAGAAAGCCCTAGTAGAAAGCTATGTGGGCTGCCAGCTCAAAACTGGTAGCACATCGCCATGGGGCTACTACAGCGACCTTAACGACGGCAAAATGACCCACCAGCAAGTTATTGATGGATGTCTCAAAAATAGTGACTTGGTTATTGCCTCACCTAACCGTGCTCGATGGATTAGCCACATACTAAACCGCCTGGCTTATGAACGCTCTGAGCTTTGGGACGTTACCCCTTTTACTGGAAATCTAACCGCTACGATCTTGCAAGCCTTCACTCGTGAGCATGGCACCCACAGCCCTAAAGCCATCAAAAAAGATGATCAATGGACTGTAACATCTGCAACGCCGTTACCGCTTCATCTTGCTAATGCAAAAGCGCTGGCCCTATCAAGTTCTGAATGGGTAAATCTAATGCAATCGTCAGGTTACGAAGTACCAGCAGAAAAGCCAAAACAGGCGTCTATTTTGAATTTCAGGGCCGAATCCATCATGGGTACCATGTACGTAAAACCTTACAACTTCATTCAAATAGAAATGACGAAGGCCGAATACTCAAGAATCTATAAAGAGCATCGAGGGGTTAGGGTATCCCCGTGCGGCGGCTTCCGCTTTAAAATATGCAAAGACCCAGAGGTCAAAGGTTATGCGGCGGGCTGGGTTGCCGTGTACCTAACAGACTCAAAAACACACCCCGCTCCTGATTCAACCTCAATAAAACATAAGGAGGTAGCGGCATAACATGCGCCCATCGGTTTACGTTCGGCCTAACAAACCAAGCACTATGCACGTAACCAGAAGAAGAGGAGCGCCCATCGTGGCGCTACCTTCACTGGCTGCACCTATCACCATTGATAAAGATAGCGAATGTCATGTGACGCCGCCAGATGAGGCCGCTCGAATGGCCTTGTACCTAGGAGACAAAGAGGGGCCAACATTGGAACCTCAAACAGGAACCGCAAACCTTATTCAAGCCCTGTATGACACCGGAACCTTGGCCAAAGACATTACAGCGGTGGAGCGCCACCACGGGCTATGCCAAATCATTAAGGATCGCTTCACTGAAGACCAGCACATAACCCCTATTCATCAGTGCTTTTTAGAGTACGCAGCAGAAACGAAAGGCAACGCCAGCTATTCACGAATACTGATGAACCCCCCTTTTCGGCACATCAAAAAACACATGGCAGCAGCCTTGTCTCTACTAGATCATAACGAGGGATCAACACTTGTGGCCTTGGTACCAGTAACCTATTCACACGATGATGCCGAGACCCTAGAAACGCTATCCAATGACACGTTTTCTACTGCCAAGGTATTTACCAAAATCATTCGAATAAGGAGATAAAAAACCCCATAAATAGCAAAATATAGTTGCCATTTATGGGGTTTTCACCGATAATACTATCACTGCTTAAGCAGAAACAAAAACCTTACAACCTGAGATATTAGGAACGTAATATGCCGATAACACACGCACTAAATACCGACACGCAGTGGTCTGAACTGCTCAGCAAAAAGACTGCCGCCTACTGCCCAAAAGACCTCGCCAAGGTGACAGTATGGGGTCACGGCAACATCAAAATCCAAGTGCTAGAAAACACCTTCATGCACCCAAAAGTTGCCACCACGTACAACATAACCGCTCAGAATGAAACTCAGGCAACGGAATTGCTAAAAGCCTTGGATTGGGATCTCGCCGCCGTGATAACGCTCGTTCAAAACATTCCGTACAAAAAATCAATCGGCCAGCTGAACTTTGCTCATGCAGGTTTAACGTTCACCAAAGAAAGGCAAAACGCACGACCAACACCCCGATTTTTCCAGAAAAGAAAAAATGACGCTGTAGCACTAGCATAACCGGAGGGGGCGCATGTGCGCCCTCTTTCCTCCCCTGAGATATTAGGAGAACACAACAATGAAACCATCACCTAGCACTAACAATTCGCAGCCAAGCGCCAAAGATCGCTGCTTAGCGGCCTACGGCACAAAAGAACACATCAAAAATAACACTCAAGATCCGAGTCGCGTTGCAGCATGGTGCGCCCGTGTGTTCACCGCATTGAATAGCGAATTTCGCTTCAGGACGCGTACAGATTGGGATTCTTTGCTTTGTGAAATTAATTCGATTTGTACTCGATCAGACATAAAAACCTACTGATAAATAGCATTAATTAGTTGCCATTTATAGGTCAATTTAATATAATACGTGAACTGATTAAACACCTGAGATTTTAGGAGTGAAAATGCGAGAGACATGTGCGAAGATCTACGCAACCTTAAGTAACATACTGCCCAGCATTGATGAAATATTGAACACCCACAACGAAAGCCTGACCTACATAGGCCACCTAACATTGGGGGTCAAAAAAATAGACAGCATTGGCCTTCTTCCCATATTCATAATCACTCATTACACCATTCGTGATGGGGGTATAGAAGGCGAAACAAGCAAAACGTTGTACATCGATGCAGAGCATAAAATCGCTCACGCAATCCCAGAATTAATCCGAGGAACGCACGGGGATTACAAAATAGATATACATCGCAAGCCACGCACAGAAAAAGAGACCCTAGAACACCACATCTCATTGCTTGCATGGCTCGAACAACTCAACACATCAAATTGCCCGTAAAACTAAGAGGCGGGGAAGAATGCCCCGCCTCCCCACAGGATTAAGCATGTCTAAAATTGTCGCCGTAGAAAACGATAAAGGCGGCTGCGGAAAAACAACCACAGCCTACAACCTTGCTACCGACCTCAAGAGCCGCAACTACACAGTGGCTCTAATCGACAACGACCCGCAAAAAGGCTCGGTACGCTGGAAACAGGGATCACTAGATCCAGAAAAAACCCCTATGGTCGTTCCCATAGAAAACCCTCTTACCAAAAATGACATTGAATTTGCCAACACATTGGATTTTTTAATCATTGATGGTGCACCAGGCTTTGGTAACGACAAGCGGCTAAAGTCCAGTCATGACCTACTTCACGAACTTCTACACATGCCGGATGACGAGATATCACCTAAAGCCAAGACCGAGATAAAGGGTCGTATACGAAAAATATTCGGCTTTGACGGGACAATTGCTGCGAAGCTTAGCGCAGCAATTAAGTTAGCAGACTTGGTAATTATCCCAACAATACCATCCATTCAAGATTTAGAACCCACCCTCAACATGATCGATAGGTTACTGATACCGCACAAATCGATCCATAATAAACCCGACTATAAAGTGCTGCTCACCTCATCAGGTGAAAAAACAAAGCTCTATGACAGCGTCATAAACACATTGAAAGCCCAAAACATCCCTTATTTCAACTCCCCCATTGTCACTCGGGAAATATACCGCCAATCAACAACTGGCGGTTTCACGGTAATTGATGCCATCAGTGGTAACCAAAAAGCCAAACAAGAAACACAAAATGCCACTAATGAAGTACTCGAATATTTTGGTATGCCTACCCATAAAGAAAAGGAAGTAATCGCGTGAATGACATGATAACCGACCGACTAGAGCGGGGCCGCACGGGGCACGATGACGAAACAATACAAGAGGTGGCGGACTCTATTATCGACTTGCGCTCATTGACGCAAAAGCGTGTATTCATCAATGAGTTCCCTTATGAAGCGATAAATTACGAGGCTGACGACAACTACCGAAAAACCTTAAATATTGAATACCTCAAAGAATTGGGGCGCGGTATCAAAGAGTCAGGTCTGCAACAGCCCATCGCATTGATAGCACACGACCTGAGTGCTGTAGAACTACGGGCATTAATGCAAAATGGCCAAGATGCCCTGAGAAACCCACAGCTTTGGAAGGGAAAGATTGGCGTTATTTTTGGTAACCGACGATACCTCTCCATTACACAGCACACCGATTTAACCCATGAAGGTGCGCTTATTTACCCTAAAGAGATCGCGCCATGGGCATCAACCATCAACCTGATTGAAAACATGGATCGCGAAGATGTCTCGCTGATCGAAGAATCCAGAGGGCTAGTCACGGAAATTAACGAGCGGTTTTCTGGTGTTGCCAGCAAATTTGCAAAATTTTCGGGTCGATCCTCGGCAGAGGTAAGTCGATTATTAAACATTGGTAGGGCGTGCGAACAATCCGAAGTCTTCAATGAGATTGTTAGCTCGGCACACATTAAAGATAGAGTAGCGCTCGAAAATATCGCACAAGCCGTACTGGGTGATCAAAGCAAGCATAGAGAAAAGCGCATTAACGCAGTCATTGATGATTTACGGTCTGTTGGCAACGAGGTGACCTCCATTCGAGAGAAGGCCAAACAGTTAAAAACCTACGCCAACGGTGAGCACAACAAACCGCCTGTAATCATTCAAGAAGAAACAACAAAGGCAGACAGTGCAACAGAGACGCCAAAGGAGCCAGCTAAACCCAAAGCCTTCAACGTAAAGGCCTTTGGCAAGCAGCTAGACAACATCACCCTTAAATTTAAAACCCTTGAAACTAGCGCTATTGACGCGGATTTGCGAGAATACGCTAAGAATTTACGGCAAGAGCTAGATAACCTAGGTCTATAGTAAGTTTTAATCACATCAACCTGAGATATTAGGAGATCAACACAATGCTACTCACACTAGCTGTTTTATCATTTAAGCGCTTTTTGATGAATTATAACGACATTTTAAAAGCAATGATGTCAGCACACCAGAAGCGTTCTGACGAAGTTGCTGAAATGATCAATGCTCAAATCGGTACCGAGCTTAAGAAACGCAAAATTAACGCGTTCACCTCAAGCCCCGATAACCGACGCTACCAGCGATGCCCAAAAGATTATTTGGTGGCATTCGCGCAGGCGTTAAACCTCAATGGTGCGATTAGCGCCAGCGATTTTCACGCTATCACCACCTTTACGGATGACGGCCTTTTTCAGTACTTTCAAGAAAAACACCCTAATAATGGCACATAACACAACCTCCAACCCTGACGCTGCACCCAACCTAGTTTCTTCTTGGATCGACACAGAAATAAATTCAGGAAAAACCATGGCTCAGGCGCTGCGCGAGCTAAACATTGAATGCGATAATAATTACCGACAATCAATGATTCGTGCATGGGAACGGGGAGAAAAAGCGCCAGGTCGAACGGTTTACACGTTCATGCTAAGACGCGTATTACCCAGCATTCTTAAAAAAAATGGGGTAAGGGCCAAAGCCATCAACGCACTGATTAGTGACATTACGCTACTAGAGCCGTAACAACACATAATAATCAACACGGGTGATATATGGATATACCGAACATCGTTTATGTTGTTGCGTGCATTTTTCTATTGCTACTGTTCATTCCACGAACGACAGCAAAAGCAAAACGTCACAAACGCTACATAAAACAAAGTAAAGAAATTCGCGACACGTTATTATCATTCAAAGGTAAAAACCGTAATGCTCGAATCGTATCGCACTTAAAAGGCATCAACCCTTATATTTTTGAAGAGCTTTGTTTAACGTCACTCAAAGATGGCCTGGGTTTTAAAGTCAAGCGCTCGAAATCGTACTCCGGTGATGGAGGTTGTGATGGCGTCGTATATTTGGGATTCCCCTTTTTAAACCGGAAAAAGTGGCTTATCCAGGCCAAATGCTACAGCGATTATATCAAGCCACAGCACGTCAAAGAATTTTCTGACCTGGTAGATCGAAACAACTGCAAAGGGTTATTTATCCATACCGCCAAAACAGGGGATAAATCCAAAGCAATGAAATCAAGCAACGTAAAAATAATTTCAGGATCATTATTAGCTCGAATGATTCTTGGCACCACGAACACATTTGAAATCACAGGACGACGATAAATGCACACAGTAACAAAAATCGCATCGACACTCACAGCACTAACGTTACTTGGCACCGCAGTACCAGCGGTAGCGGGGAATATTGCTGGGGCCATAGGCCTCACACAAGTCAGTGCATCAGTAAGTGACCCTGATGGCAGTACAGGCGATGACTCACAATCATCCGCATCATTGATTTTAACCTACAACATTGATTCACAATGGCGAGTGTGGGTTGATGTTGCACAATACGAACTGGATCTTGAATATGGACAAAGCAAAATTGGCCAACACGTTGAGACACTGCAAGTCGATACCATTCTACAACGCGCCTTTCCTCTGGGATCATTCGTGTACGGTTGGATCGGTGGCGGTGTTGGTATCGGGTTTTCAGATTATACCGAACGGGCTAAAACATTAGACACAGGCCATATAGATCCAGATAACAAATTTAAGGATCGCGACGAAACCAATTATCACGCGATAGTAAATGCAGGAATTTTACGAGGTTTAAATAAAAACGTGACACTTGGCGCAAACCTAAAGCATCAAATCACGTTAAATGATGGCATCGATGCCACCAGCCTTACGGGTTATGTCTCATACCAGTTTTAAAAAACATTGATGGAAACAGGGATTTAAAAAGGAATCTACAGATGAAATTATTAAAAAATGTCAGTGCCATTGCCGTTGCCACCATTCTCGCCTCATGCGGAGGGGGAGGGGGCGGAAGCGATGCACCCAGCGAACTACCCGCCGGAACCGCTGAAGGGGTCGCGTATGATGGCCCATTAGCCAACGCCACGATATCCGTGTATGACTACAGCCAAGGCAGCAAAGGCAAGTTTTTGGGATCAACCGTTAGTGATGCGGTGGGTAACTACAGCCTTAGCATTAGCCATATCGACTCATTTATTTTAGCTGAAGCGACTGAAGGACAATATCCAGAAGAAGCCACAGGGCGAAGCGTTCAGTTAACGGGCAACCAGAAGCTTCAGGCAGTATTACAATACACGCAAGGCGAATCGGTGGACGTTCAACTGACGCATCACACCACATGGGCAACCTGTTATGCGCGTTACCGTATGCGTGACATGGGAGAAAGCCCCGTTAACGCCATCATTAAAGCCAACGAAGTGTTCACCAGTTTAGCGGGGGGCATTCCGATTACCGAAACACGTCCTGTTGATGTCACGAAGAGTGAAAGCGTCACCCCAGTATTAACGGCATCTCATAAAGCCGGCTTTATTGCTGCGGGTATCTCTCAGTTGGTGCAAGCCATTAAAACCGTCGATGGCGTTACTGATGCGGATAACATGCTTTATACCAGTATCACCTATAGCCAACGCGTTTGTGCCGATATAGAGGCCGATGGCTTAATGGACGGTATTGGGGAAACCTCTGCAGGAAACCCAACAGGCCAACTTTACCTGGGCAACCAAGAGCTAGGGGCGTTTGTATATCGCACGCGTTTGGGTCAAGAAATCCTCAACTTTGCTAATACGGAGAATAACAAAACCTCCTTATTGCCAGCAGATTTATTGGATCTAGCGAACGATATTGCACTGAATAGTCACGGCGTGTTTAACGGTGTGGCGGCTTCTGGTGTTGACCAGGTAGGCCCTACCATTGTACCAAGCGTTTCGGATGGTCACTTAGTATCAGGAGACAACGTATCGATTGCGTTTGATATTACTGATCCACTCGGAGTGAAAAGTGTCGCGTTCTTTATCAATGGCGATTTTATAGCGAACGGCCTGGTAGGGGATGTTAAGGCATTATTTAACAGCGAATTGTACGATGAAGGTTCATTAACGCTGACCGTCAAAGCCCTGGATCAACTGGATAACGAAAGTGAAACCAGTATTTTGCTGACGGTGGTTAACATTGGCCCTGGCGTAAAAATCACCTCGCCGACATTAACCAATGAGACCTCTTATGTTGCATCGGGTACCTTTACCGAAAATGCAGCCGACATCGCCAGTATTATCGTGGGCGGTGTAACCGCTGAACTTAATGTCGATGAGGGCACCTGGGTAGCAACGATTGATGCGATTGGTGGGGAGTCCACACTAGAAGCCATCATTACCGATTCATTAGGCAATACCAGAACGGATAGTGTCGTACTACGAATTGATATTATAGATCCTGTTATTAACTCTTGGGATCGCTCGGTGTCTTTTACCAACTATGACGGCCTTTGGAACAAGTGTGAAGATGGCAAGATTAACGAAGGTACCTCACCTACGCGCCCACTCTGCCTAAACGCTGAAAGTGTTACGCTTGATGGTAAAGAAATTAGTGGTAGCCTGGTCAATGATGACTACATTTTATTAGCGGTTGATATTGCCGACCCTCAAGGACAAGGGGTATTTTCCGATATTCGCGATATTTCCTTAGAGTATCAAGTAATTTTAAATGGTGATGTGACAGTTGATTGGGCGCTAATCCCACGTCCAGAGCCTGACTACCGCATTGTAAACCTGCCCGTCACTACAGAATTTTTTGGTAATGAATTCTACCTAGTATCACAAACAGATGAATTTCTGGTAACCATCAAAGCAACCGATGCAGCAGGAAACAGTGACACCGTAGATTTCTCCTTCACTCTGGACGTACTCACCAAAGCTTTGGTCGTCTCCACAGCAACCAGTGGCACCTTGTACGAGCGCACCTTTGAGGATCGCTCATCTGTTGATGGATCAAAAATATCGCTAACCCATGCGTTTGATAACGATTCAAAGTTTGATTACTGGATGAAGTTAGAGCCAGGTAGTGACCACTCTGTTGATCAACTCGTGGACAGTGCGTTTAAAGAAACCCGTGAACGAAAAATCACACCCAATGCCTGGCGCTGGCAGCATTACACCGTCATTAGCGGTGGCGGCATTACCCTTCATGATGAATACTCCTATGTAGACACCCTTTATGGTGCAACAAGCATGGCAAATATTAATAATCCAGCAGGTTACGTTACGCTAACAAGGCCTGCGCAAGAGATAACTGAGTGGGAAACGGTGCGTCAATCTACTCCAGAAACACTTGACTGGATATATACCAACGCTGGCGCTCCAACATTCAATGTAAATATACTCGGTACAGACATTGAAACCTCCGTTGTAAAATTATCCCCTGGTAGTGGCACAGTAGTAAATTCCGTGTTCTTTAAGAACGTAAAAGAGTCCACAGGATACAGTGTTGAAACCGCAGAAGGATACCCTCGACAAGTTAACTTACAACTCAATAATGCTTACACCTTCAACAGTGAAAAGTCGACATACCAGGTCATTAACAAAACCTTGGGGATTGAGATTTTCCCTATATCAGACGGCTGGTTTCATATTCCTCGTAACACCAACATCGAGATACGCCAAACCTTTGAAGCCCCAGAAGTGACGTATTATAACGACGAGGGCGCTATTAGCGAAGTCGACTATGGCCCTCAGCTTTTTTTAGACAATACCATCAGCTGGAACATGGATACCTCACTGAATATCACTCAAGCGATTTACACCACCGGATCACCGGATGATATTGACAGCGTGTCGCATATGGAATCGTTGCACGGTAAAGGCATCGAAACCTATTCAATAGAGCGTTAATAAAAAAGGCCCTCGGGCCTTTTTCGTTTATCCCCTCTAAAAACACAAAGGTTAGCCGCATGGACATCGAAAAAACAAAAAAGATTTATCATGTGATCGCCATGGAAGCACAAGTCATTATCACCAAGTTATTACGTGACAAAGAAGCCTTTCACTTACAAGTGATCGGGCAACACGAGAAAAACACCTTGGATGTGGTGCATAACGGCACCTATTACCGCATCGTGAGCAATAGCGGAGACAACAAAGCCTTTGCAAACTTTGTCTCTCTGCAGCGATTTTTAAAGAAAATCGTCCCCATTGCCTCTGATGTAAACACGCTCGACATTCGCCTCTCTTACACCGACTAAATACGCCCCGCCACTTTTCACCTGTATCCTTGAAAGACGGTGAACTGGGGTTTATGAGCGGATATTTACTGCCTGTTCACTTATCTGTACTCCTCCGACAAAAGTGAATTACATTGATTGTCGTTTGCGATAATCATATAGCCTGTATATTATTAGCTATCACATAACGTTAATTACAGGAAACCAAATGGCTAAAGATTCAGCAGACAAATTAACTACAGACATGCTAAAGGCCACTGGGCGTGGTGGCGCTCGACCTGGTGCAGGTAGAAAACCTGGTGACCGCCCCCCTCGTAAACAACCTTCTTGGAGGGTGTCACAGGAAGCGATTGAATCCATTGTTGATGCGGCAGAAGAGTCAGGTCATAGCCCTGGCGACGTGCTTGATTGGGTAATGAAAAATCATAGAAAAATCCCGAAAAAACTATGATTAACGCTTGCGCCATTCATTTGCAAGAGTATACTTGATTTCAAGTTAGGCGAATGGATGAATAAAAAATGGCGCAATCCAAAGATAGGCTCAATAGGTGTTTCCAGCTTGGGTACGAAGGCTATAAAAGCGGTATTAACGCACCGGCTCTTTGTGTTAAATGGAGAGAGCACATTAAAGGATTAAAGGTTGGTGAAGGGGCTGGGGCGCAAGAATGGAATAACGGCTGGTATAAAGCGCAAAGGGAAGTATCACAATCCAAGTTCCCAGAACTGTATCAATAAATCAAGCATAGTTGAGATTAAAATATGCAATTAAGCCCTGTAATTACGGCAGATCGTTTAATTAAGGGTGCAAGGAAAGAGCACCTTGTAGATGGCGAAACATGGCAAGAAATATTGTTTTGTGAGATAAGTAATAGGGCAACCCCTGACGTTGTTCGGCAGGTTTGTATCCTGCTGGATATGGGTGTTGAGGAATTGGAATGGCAAGCAGGTGAGCGTTATCGAAATTCTGATAAAATTGATGACGAGGTTCAGAAATATTACGGATGCTACCGATAATCGTGTAGGTGAAAAAGTTATGGCCTTACATCAGATTGACGAAAAAACCTAAAGGAAAAGTGCAATGAAACAAATATTAATGATTATTACGCTTGTGGCAGCTAATCTCGTATCAGCTTCAGAGTCTGCTATTGCTATTAAGCAGGTTAAGGAAGAATGCCGCCCTGGTAATTATGACGGAACACAGATAGAACGTAGAGGGGATGGTTGCGCACAGATTATTGCAGCTCGGATTGAAGATCTCCTTAAAGCCGCAGATCTAGCTCAACAGGGCGCTATCACGAAGGATTCATGTAAGATTTTATCTGATGAATTGACTGCGCTAATACCCACTTTCAACAACATAATGCGCCTCATAGGCAAGCACGAAGCTTTACTTGATCCGGTAGATTATTTTTTTATTGATAGATGCCCTAAACGATATAGCGCCGAGAGCTCATAGGGTTAAGGAAATTCAGTACCGTTTTGGTGGGCGTCAACCTGGATGACGTGGCAGATAAGAACGATCGTCAGTGGGTTTGGGTTAAGGAAGTAGAGGTACACTTTAAAGGGTGGGTAGATAGTTCTTACGCTGACCTTGAGCGTGCGGGTAAATCTAGCGGGTATCTTAAGGATTAGGTGAACAAATGAATATTAAAATAGCTTTAGAATTTTTTACTATATTGATGAGTTTCACTGGATTAATCGTTGGTCTAATTGGAAGCCTTCAAGATAAACCAGCAATGTATGGAGCTGGGGTTTCATTATTCTGTGCAGGTGTATTAACTGCAAAATATTTCACAAGGGACTTTGATAGGAAATGGCTCATTGCTGCTTTTATCTTCCTTAGCATTGTCATCTCTAAAGTATTCAATGGGGCCATTGATGGGGCGTATCTTTTGCTTTTCATTCCCGCTATTGCTACTTCAATATATGTCTCAAAATTGAGCGGCGTAAAATACGACCGTGCCAGCCAAGATGTATGAGGTTAAAAAATGACCGCTACAGTTGATAAAATGATTGCTGGGCTAGAGGAATGCAGAGACAAGATGACCGCTAAAGAGGGGCTTATCTTTGCAACAAATCTATGTGAAACGCTGGGGGGGTATGTGGAAATCAATAACGAACCTGAGCAGGAATACACAGTATTGAATGTCGGCGGTGAATCTATATCCGTGTGGCAAGTTTATCCTGATATTGACAAAATCTACTACGAATATTGATAGGGTAAAAATGGTGACTGATCACAATATAACATCAGACATAGAATGCAGGAAGGCAATCGGAAGCCTAAAAACCTTAGATGGAGAAATCAATACGCTACGATTATGTGTGTCTAAATACCCACTGACCAAAGCGTATCATCAAGATAACAATAACGCTGAACTGCTTATGATATTGGAGCAGGAGCACGAACAACATTGTGAACGACTAGAAATAGCGATGTCAGAACGCTCTGCCTTAGATAGGGCCATCAATAGCCATGGCGGTTATTAAGAATAATTTTAAGGTGGAAAATGAAAAAGCCAGTCGATGCTAAAAAAATTGCCTTAAGCCTTACCGATAATCAGCGAGAAGTGCTTAGGTATATTATCTCTGAATTAGATGGCCTTGCTCAAGAATACCCCAGAGTAACATTTACATCTTTACGAAAGAAAAAGCTTATTGATAAGCGCAATAAACTCACAACTAAAGGTATTTGGGTCTTTAGCGAACTAGATAGTTAATAGGTAACATATGGCAAACAAGGGGTTTATCCTGCAACGTATACGTATCTTTGCGGGAAGAGAGGTCGATCCGAACATTGATGAGCAAGTAAACGAAATCCTCAAGGACAAGTTTGAAATTATGCTTCCTCAACGCCGATCGATGAACGAATCACTGGCAGCTTCAACAAGTGATCATGAGATTCTAGGGTTGATCTTGAAATATCGCGAAATGGGATGAAGGACAAATATTATGGGTAACAGCCTAAGTCTTTTAAAGCGTATTGCTAGTGGTGAGGTATCGGTAGACCGTATCTCAATATCCCAGCAGATAATGGTTGCCTTGGCTTTTGATGATGAGAGCATATTCCCTTTTGATTGGGCCAGCCGATCAGAACAAGAAAAGCTCGCAAGGTTGGATTCGGAGCAAATTGCGGCTATTAAAGCGTACAAACAAGCGCAGCTTTAAATCGGTGAAAAATAAGTATGGATTCAATGAAAGAAAAAATTATGGGGTTGATGCTTGATAGTCAAGATAGCAGAGAGTGCATCCGTAGCATCAATCTACAAGTATGCCTGATAGAGGAACATTCTAAAGACGGTTTGATGTCTGATGTACTTGACCATATGAAACTTATTTCATTGGATACAGAAAGGCTGAGTAAAGAGCTAGAACAGCGAGAAAAAGCTCTCAGGGAAATATTTTACGAATACCTTGATGATGTTGATTTTTCCGGCAATCAGGAGAAGGTTAGCAAAATCATTGAGGGACATTTACAGCACATGATAGAAGTTAAGCAAGCTTACAATAAAACGGTCGAAGATACGGGGATTTATCAACGCTTAAGCGACCGCATTGGGAATGATTAGAACTTTACGCAGGTGAAAAATGGGTTTGTTCTTAAGGCTAAAAAGTAGCGACATCTCAACCGAGTTCACGCACAAAGCCCTGCTATTTGGCGTGCTTCCTGTATATTTGAATATTGAAAATAAGGTTTATTGTGTCAGTAATGGTTATCCGCGTTTTTTATCAAACATCTTGTTGTTTGTAGCAAAGATTTGGTTTATTCCAATGCAAATTCTAGATGGGCGATATGAACCAGAAATTAAATTTAAAATAACAGGAAAACTTAGGTGAAAAAATGTTTGGATTTTCGAAGAAAGAAAAAATAGCAAAAATTGCAGCTAATAACGGTATTATCTTTGAGCCATTACTTACGATTAATGGACATATAGTATCAGAGTTTGGCCCCTACTTAAGGGTGCATGCTGCGAACCAACTTAGCTCATTTAGCAATTTTGTTTCGGTTGAAGAAGTTGCCAAGCAAGTTATTGTTGAAATCAACAAAGATCTTCAGCAGCCAGTAATGCATGAAGAGAATGCCTTGAGTGTTTCAAAACAGACGGCTATTTCCAACGCTCATAATCTTGAGGGGATACTAAAAGCGATCCTGAGCTATCAAGATGAAGTAAGAAAATTATGAACGTTCGTTCTGTTGTGGAGTGAAAAAATGGGAATTGATACCGCAGAAATTGAAGCGATAACAAATGCTATTGTCGATGAGTTATTTACCAATGTGTTCGGAGAATCGGCCCAACGCTTGGTGTTAGAGCTGCCCGATAAGAAAGATGGTGGTGGTTGGTGTCGAGATTCTGTGAGCTCCATTGTTGCAAAACACCTTGCCGGGGAATGCTATTCAGAAGCCTTTAGCGCTGGATTCGACTGTGGAAAACATGGGCCAAATGACAAAAACAGTCACTTTTCCTTCTTTGAGAGCAGCCAGATGACGGCTGCTTGGGAGCGAGGGAAGTCTGAGGCACAAGCCGAAACTCTTTAAGGTGAAAATATGAGCTTAAGGATCGTACCGAAAATTGAAGCACTCCCTTTGACAGTGGAAAGGCTATTCAATCATGGCTTTCGTGGTGGCTGTAATGATCATGAAAATAAAGATATTGAATTAAAAAAGTTCGAAGAAGCCCTAAACGATGAGTTAACAAAAGCCTTTCAAAAAGGCATCGAATATATCAAGGTCAATCAAGAATAATTTAGCGGAAGATTACAGGTGAAATTATCGCTAAGGGAACACAAATTGGAAAAGGGTTGCCATCAATACTTTGGGATTATTTTGGTGATCGGATCGAGGTTTATCATGCCTCACCAAATCGTTTTGAATGCTTTGATAGCCGATTTTGGAACAAGGGGATTGGCAATCATAAAACAGAGCTGTTCGAGTATAAATATTTCCAATTTACAAAAACGTTTAAGGGAGCAGCCCAAGCAGGGAGAGAACTAAGACAACCAAGTTTTTTCGTTCATACCGTGTCAGTACCTAAAGCATTGTTGACGCAAATGGGAATAATGGGTTGGGAAGATCCCTATGATGGTCATTACCCCTTATCTGTTAGATTAACTTATTGTCGTCACTGCGTAGTTGTGAATGCCGCACTAATTAACAGGTGAAAAAAGGATCTTATAATGCAAACAGATATATTATTGACTAAGTGGAATATCCCCGTGCTTCTCTGCTGGATTGGAGTGGTTGGCGGAATAGTAGGAATGGCCTCACGAATGGACACAAACACATCAACATCTTTATGGCTGAGTGTTGTTGCCCTAGTCGTCAGCGGTATTGGCATATCCATTGGCGGCCCTTTGAAAACAATTAAAACCAGAGCTGTCGGGTCAGAGAAACGAGGCAAAGATCAGTAAGATAAAAATTCAATACTCCGAGGAAAAGAAATGCAAAATCACAATAATATTTTAACGCTAGAAGAAGACAGATGCGGAAGAGATGACACTACTTTGGGTGTCCTAGATGCCGCGTGCAAATCATTCCCCGCCAGCATTCTGATATACATCACCTTGATTTGTTTCATCGCCCTTGTATCACATTTAACCTACATGCTTTATATCTTCCTATCCAGCGATGACCTGCAGTTAGAGATCTCGAGGATGCACCCGAACGAAATATCCAGAATAGTGATTATATATTCACTGATATTTACCTGTGCTGTAATTGTAATACGCGCCAAATTTTATTCAAAACGTCCCTTCTTAATCCTTTTCTTTTCTGCCATAGGGGGAGCCGCGTGCTCAGTATCCATGATGGGTATTACTTACCACGAGATAAAGCAAAACGGAGATATTTGCTACGGTTACTATGACTGCATTACCAAAGATGGAGCACCAATTAATAAATGGTACGCTCTACCCGGTAGCGATTATTTCTGGAAGCGCTAAATACCAACAAAGAGGAGGAAAGTAAGTGTTGCCTACAGAAGTGAATTTGAATAAAGATCAAGTTAAAGCTCTGCGAGAATTGGCAGGGAAAACTCAGGTGCTTGCTGCTAACGATCTGCACCAAAAAGACGGCGCATTTTGGCGAAAGTTTGAGAACGGATTACGGCCAATACCTAGCTATTACGTTGAACTTTTTTGCTTAAAAAATAATATTAAATACCCTCCATTTTAACTTTACAGGTTCATTGAACCTGATACAATTAGCCTCACACTTACACAATATAAGGCAGAAAAATGGATAAGCAATATCTTTTTGGGCTTATGAATATCATCGTATCTATTGCCCTGCTGTGGCTCTCTTTAGGGGCTGTTGCAGCGGAAAGCGTGCAGGGATGCATGTACAGAGGAGAGCTGATGCCAGCGGGAGAGAAGGTTTATATCGATGATAGAAACCCGAAAACCAAGGCGCGGCACAAACAGTTTTTCGATGAGCACGGCGTTAATCCTGATGGTGGAGCCTACAAGATGGCCGTCTGTACCGTGCTAGTGGACGTCAGTCTGGATGATGTGGCAGATAAGGTCGATCGTCAGTGGGTTTGGGTTCAGGAAGTAGAGGTTCACTTTAAGGGATGGATAGATAGTTCTTACGCTGATCTTGAGCGTGCGGATAAATCTAGCGGGTATCTTAAGGATTAGAGGTGAAAAGGGGGATATGAGCATGGACCGGTCAGAATCACAATGGGATAACGATTTGGTCGCCTTCGAAAGTGAGGTTGACCGAGCCATTGTAAAACTAATGGATCATACCGGAGCAGAGGGGTGTTGTTTCGACGTAGGATCACCTGATGTAGGATCGTTCACAGTCACCGTTAACGAACGAAAATCAATGGATAACATCGTCGGTGAGAAAAAAACATTTCCCATGAATGTGATCCTTTGGTCTACCTCTGCGGGTATTCTATTCGGTTTTCTGGTTGCCTTTGCGACATTACATTAATAGATAAGGAGTACACATGAATCATTATCAAACGCCAACCTCAGCTATCCGTATCGGTGAGCCTAGCAAAGGCAAGTTCTGGAAGGTTTTACTTATTTTTGAGCTTATTTTACTCGTTGTGTGCATTGACGTCATCGTTGAAAATAACATTGATTTCGAATATATGTCATCAACGTTTCATCGTGTAAATGATGCAATGAATAGCGCAATAATGGCAGCACTTGGAGCCGTCGTTGGGGGTATATCTATAGTGTTATTCGTTGTAGCACCTCACGTTAGGCGTAAAAAAAGGGGTGTGAGGATCAATGGCATTAGAGAGAAATCCTCTGGATTGTTATTCTTTGACACAAGAGGATAATACCCTCAATCAGCGTTATTTCCTTGCGATAAAAGCAAATAATGGATGTAGGTATGTTGTTCTCTACCTACTAATTAACATCAATTAAAATAGAAATATCAGGTAAACAAATGAATAACGTGACCCGTAAAATATTAAGAAATGCTTGTTTAGGCTTCCTTTTTTTTCCGTTAGTTGCCGGGCTGATGATTACGTACTTCCCTTTGCTGGGGGATGCGCCTCTAAGTTCGGTGATTTTCGCTGGATACACTGTGACACTGGAGGATATATCGGTATTAAATAGCCTAATTTCTACCATCTCTGGATTGCCACAGGTAAGTCTAATACTTGGTGTGTTCGTGGGTGGTCTTACAGCTTTACATTATCGTACAGAGAAAGAGTCCCCTTCTAACTAGCGCCTTTTTACACTATCAATCGGAGTAATCGTAATGGTTAACAAAATATCAATATTCGTTATAGTCGCAATTGTTGGTCTTGGTGGATTTTATCTAGGGAAACACTCAGAAGACTCATCAGATACCCTTAGACTTGGCAGCGTTGGCCCATCTCAAATAAAATGATTACGCCTTGGAGCAACCAGGCGTAGAGTGTATTAAGGAAAATTAATGGTAACGGTCAAACGAGCATCATTCAGCGTTGCTATCAAGGCAACTAAAAATGCCATTCTATCCAAGGAAAAAAAGCTTCAACAGGTAAAATCTGACTTTGAATTAAGTGCTGATTATGTAGCTCTGCTAGACCTGATTGATAAACTGTCCTACCAAATGGGGTTACAATCCTACCCAATGGGACACGGAAAGAAAGCGGATAGAGCAGCCGCAGGAAAAGAGTTTAATCGGCTAGATAAAGAAATAAAACGTCTGAGGAAGTTGGATACGATTGAGTTGATAGATGTTGAAATGTCGACTAAAAGTGACCTGTTACAATTAAAAAGTGAGCTATCGGCACTAAGCTTCCTTGCCATTCAGGGTTAAAAATGAACAAAAAAACAGCTCCATTAACTAAGCAATGTCCAGAAGACGAAGGTGAAAAAATGAAGGTTACTGACGAGCAAAAAATACGGTTTGAAAAGAATATTAGAGCCATTTATGGTGTTGATAACACATTAACAAGTGCCGTTCTGTTTACACTTTCCAGGCTCTCAGGCCTGTTCGCAATCGTCGCTATTTTCGTCTACTTCCTGGCAACGGTTCAATACACCTTAACTGACACAGTTTTGGTTTTTTGTACGGCAATAGCATTGGAGATAGCGGGTCATTGGCATAAATATAGATACGGTAAAACCAGGTCGCCAAAATATAACAACAAGATTTTGTAAGGTGAATATAATGCCTAATTCGCAGAAAGAAGCATACGAAGAGGCGATACAAATCGAGGCTGAGCTAGATGCTTGTATTGCCGCTGACCAGACAGACGATGTGAGACTTGATAAATGTAGAGCGTTGTCAAAACGGCTTAGCCTTGCATTTGATGGATGGCAAAGCCCTGTATCAAGCAAGGTCAGCAATCCGCTTCATTGGAGGATTGCTGATTTCATCGTTTCAATAACAAATGAGAGCGGAAAAGCAAAAGGATAGGTGTAATACGTCACCCTAAAATTTAACGGAATTAAAGGAAAGTCAATGAAGGACAAAAAAATTGATCTGTTGTATAAAATGAAATCTAACCCAGATGTTGCTGCGATAGAGATTGCCAAATCGGCAGGGTATATCGCCATAAGCGAGCTTGAGCGAATTTTGGAAGAAGGAATTCAGGACGATATAAATTCCAACAAATCACTGTCTCCTCTTCCAGACTACGATAATCTCTTGGAAACTGATCGTGATTCTATTTGCTTAACATTTCAGGTAGCCTCTTCACTGAAGATGCACTTAACTCGTGCTGAAGCAGAGCAATTTTTAGAGGATGCGAGAAACACCTTAAAATCTCCACCCGTTAACCCTAGATATAGTGCAGACACAGCATAAAATCACGTGAAGAAGTGCCGCATTAACACTGAATGTAAAAATAAAATAAGGAATGTAGAATGAAATATGTAACAGGAATGGTATTGGCATTATGTGTGGCAGGGAATGTGCAAGCGAGCTCCAGCGTGGACAAGGCACTTCAGCAAGGTGCTGCAACAAATAAGTTACTTACTGAAGTGTTGATTGCGTTGAGCCAACCAAAGGATACGGCTCCGCTAAATTATGACAAAAGGAGTACCTGTATTTATGATAATCGATTATACACAGAAGGTTCTCTTATCGAAGTTAAGGAGAAATTATTAAGCTGCTCTGGTGCGAATGGGATACGGAATGCCGCCTGGTTTGAAGAAAAAGAGGGGAAATAAGTGCTCAATATTTCCAGTATCGCTTTATTTTCGGCATCTGTTGTTACGCTACTCATTGTAGTATGCATAGAAATAAAGCCTTTCGTATACCCTAGCTGTGAAGAAGTGACAAAAAAATGGGCAAAGATAGAAGCGTCGAGCAGCGCCATGAAGGCTCCTAGGTGGAGCGTAATTCCTGATAGATGGATGCCTAGCCATTACTTATTAACACTTGTGTTTATAAACATAAGTGTTAATTTTGTGTTCAAATTTAATGATAGAGCACCACTATGTTACTGATCGAGTACATTGAGCAACATTATGGAAAGCAGCGGGGTAACAAGACGCGCTTTCTGCGGGACAATGAAGAGATATTGCCGCAAGAGCTAAGCCGTTGGTTAAAAGCTGAACTTAAAATCAATATCGATACAGGGGAAATCTATAAGCCAACATCCAAATCCATTGCAATTAACAGACAAGCCATTGTCGAAACCAGCGGCCTTTCACAATCAACAAATCTAAAACTTAAAACCTGTGCAGAACGAGTCAATCTCTCCACGAATGAATTCATCAATTACTTATTGGATGATGAGGTTGAGCGCAACCAACTCTTAGCGCTGACTCACGATAAAAAGAAAAACGAAAGCAATACCCCTGTCCAAGTGATTGCAGAAGTAGTTAATCGACACTTTTCCGTTCTATCTCGTAGCTGTGAAATGTATGAATATCACGGCGTGCTTGATGGTCTAGTCAGTGAGCTATTAGAGAAAAAACTGCTTAGTATGCGGGTGCCGGAAAACAGTATTGCTGAAAGTCAACGTTTGAAAATACCCAGAATTGCGTATTATTGGTATGGGGCCATTATCGCTGATCGGATAGCAAAAATACTCGGAACCTTTGAGGTTTACCTATGGCATGAAATGTTAGCCACGGACAGTGAAGTCGTATTTATAGGTTCACCCAACAACGTTGTCGCCTCCTACCTTATTTGTGAAAAAGTGTGTCGGTTACTGAAACAAACCAAAAGTGCTTATAAAAAGGATCAAGGAAACTGGGGTAAGAAAAGCGCCATCGAGGAGGCAGCCAATGACTATATGTACAATTTTGCTCAAGGTGTAATGCAGGTAGAATGCTATATCTATGATGAAGACAGCCAAATGCGAATCATTGAATACGCCTCAGAAAAATACCGATATGCCATGCGCTAAACAATATAACTTGTTGAAAAAAACTAACCGCTAACCCTTGCGCTGCTAGGCCATGAATAAATAGCTTCCGTGGATAAGTTCGGCCTTCCATTGATCAACTTTAATTGTGCATACAAAATACAGACGTTGGTAACAATATAACCCAGCCGAACTTACCCACCTCATAATTTATTAACCGCCTAGCGAAGTAGCAAATCATGTAATGGCCGCAGCAAAGCTGCTGATCGCACTCCGTGCACAAGCTCAAGATTTTTATAGGCAGATGTATAAAAGACTTTTAAAAGCATCCCCATTAAAACGCTATATCACTCTAAAACACCAAGTAAACCCTATATAAGCATTGGCACGATAATTGAAATTGGATAAGGAATGTGTTCGTAACCTCACACGGCAGTTGCATCTATCCCAGGCGATAACCCCATAATTAAATTAAAGGTCAAGGCTTACCCTTAACAGGGCTGGGATAGATTTATTACGACATTTTGTCGAAGAGGGTTCACTGTTTACAGTGTCCGCCTAACCCCTCTTGATCAACCTGTAATACACGTTTTACGCTTTCGCGATGGTAGCCATTGTTATCCACGACACCCCAGTAGAGGCCTTCTCAGTGCCCCTCAAATAACCCAATCTGTTATCCCCAATATGGCAATCAATTCTATGGGGTAGAACACACACACCAGAATCGAGACAAAACGGACGCGTAAAGTGTGTAGGGATGGATTAGGAACGGAGACACCCTTTACGGGTTAAAACAAGATAGGTTTTACATAAACGATACACGGCATCACTTGCAAAATACGCAATGGATGGTAGTATTGATTTTGAAAACGGTGTTGTTAGGTGTCTAATACCTAATACATACCGAGATTACAAAGTGTTGAAGCACCTTGTTTTCTCTTCATTCGACAGACATTAACGTGTAAGTTACTGTTAGTCAAACAAAATAAAGAGCCTCTACCGCTGCAAAGGTGTTAGGGGTTTTTTATTGCCTGCTAGAAAGGGGCTCTATAGGGGGTGGCAAGGCGTTCGCGGCACAGACATACAAGCCCCCTACTTATGAGCGAGCGACTTTATTTCCGCATCAAACAAAATTTGATACCTTAAGATATATATGTTTTAAGGTATCAAATTCTAAATAAAAACCATGCCTCTCTCTATTCAAATTTTATGCTCTAAGTCATCCACCCTTTGACAGTGCCAATCTTCTAGGACTTTTTTACGAACAGAGGAATGAGCCCAATTGATTCGAGCCTCAATTTTTGCCAATTCCATGCCATTATTTAGCTCTTTTAATTGCCCGTGCAATACCCGCTCTGCTTCAGCAAATACCTCTGTATTAATTGACGCTTTGTTTGAGGCTGTCCTGCCCGGTGTTGCGAACTTTAGCAAAACAGCTTTGCCTTGAAACTTTCGCCCCAGCAAGCGTACCGCAAAATTTTGAACCGTATGATATGTCAGGTCTTCCCCTGATGCTTTAAGTTGCACTAGGTACTCAAACACCAATTCTCGCTTTGCACGTTTCACGGCAGCACCACATGCGGCACCACAGCGCCCTGATGCGACTCGTATTCTTTTGGCAACCTCCGCATCATCCTCTGGAAAGCACGGATAACCACCATCACTTCTGCCAATGCTCCAAAGATCTTCACCGTATCTCAGGAATCCCTTTTCCAGATCTGCTACAAACTCGTTTAAAACACTCATTGCGCCCCTCCCATGCAATACCTTAAAATATATATATTTTAAGGTATTGCATGGGAACAATCCAACGAAAATATTTGTGGTACTCTACTTCACGATGGAACATTATTATTGCGTTACCACTAACCCGTAGATAAGGATATATAATGATGCTAGAAAACAATTTAGCGCTCTATTCCGAGCTTAAAACCGCGCTAACGCAGTGCGGAGCAAACAAAGATGATCGTATAAAAAATCGCGATGCATTGATCGAACTATGCAGAAAAATTCCAGTAGATATAAGCATTGAAGATCCACAGGAGTGTATCTCCACCCGCCTTTTTCTAGTGAGTGTCTTGACGGTTAAGAAAAATATGAAGCGAATGGAGGCCGATCAGAATCGTTCGCCTGTCGATCACGATCAATTCATGAATAATGGGGATGTGCGACGTATCGGGTTGTTCTCTCACATTAAAGCAACATTTGAGGGGCTTGATACTGACCTCAATGAATGGCAAGCGTTGGCCGCGACCGATGCGCTTATGTTTTACTGGCAAGAGATTTTTGATGAGGCTGTCAGAGATTCAGATAGAAAAGAATTTACACTGGCAACTGCATAGAGAAATTACTTCAGTTGTAAGGCACCTACATATAGCTACCGCCGTACAACTGAAGCCTATCTCATTTATTTCAGTTTTTTTGCTGCTTTCTCAAACGCTTCTAATTGAATATTCTTGTTATTCCAGTATTCAGCCAATGACTTCACTAATCCCATCGTTACTTTTGCATCCGCTTCAGCGCTGTGTGCCTCCCCTTCCCAAACAACCCCAGCCAACGACGTGGACGTTGCAAGAGAAATGGTTCCATAAGAATTTGTTGATCCAAAGGCCTCTACTGATAGGTACATAGCACATAGCGTTTCAAGATGATTAACCCAATCATTATCAAGGTCGTATGCCTGATTCGTTTGCTGAATCAAGCGTATATCAAACTCACTGTTAAAAATGATGATTGGTCGCCCTTCCAATAACGTTTTAATTTCCTCAATGGAATCATCCCATGTAGGCTCATTTTCAAGATCACTGGCGCTAATACCATGTTTCTCATAGGCCCCTTCTTCAATATCAACCGATGGTTTAAAGCGTTGGCAATAAACCATATCGCCATTAACATTACTCAACGCTATTTCTATAATTTGGGCATTTTCACCAAGGCCAGTGGTTTCTGTATCGAGGCTTAAGATGTTTTCCAAGCTCAGCCAAGAAGCCGCTTTTTTTGAAGCCAATGCTTCTTTGCTTCGTAATGTAGATTTCAACCCCGATATTTTACGAGCCAGCAATTGTTTTTCTGTAGGCTCTTTTATACTTACCTCTCGAAGGGGAACGCAATCAGAGACTTTATAACAAGGGTTTTCACCGCTGCCGTAAGGGTTTTTGTGATAATACGCTGGGGCCACACCAGGGGAAGGTTTCATTCTAAATTCTTCTCTTAAGCGCGTTACACCGTAGGCTTTATCCTCTTTAATCGCCTGCTCTCTAAGTGCGGTTAGTTCTGACATATTCGTTTTCTCACCATAAACTTCATATTATATTCCCACTCATCAGAATTGCATCCCATACATTAGGTGGCCCGTTTCACCGGACAAAACTTTTAAATACACCTCTGTAGAGCTTAAATGTCGATGACCTAGCCATTGTTGAATCACGGTTGCAGATCGCCCTTGGATCAGCGCATTTACTGCAAAAGAGTGACGGAATGTGTGTGGTTTTACTTTGCCAATGGGTAAATCAAGATGTTCATTTAGCGCTTTAAAACGATAGTTAGCATTATCCCGATTCATGGTAAAAATCGATTGCCCTTTCTTCGTTTTTTGGGTCGCTATATAGCGTTTAACCGATTCAATGTAAGCAGGATCGACTATTTCGACTAGCCTTGGTTTTGCGGGATTGTCCTCTTTTTTCGGTCGCCCACGCGTTTTTTGTTTTAGCGTTTGAAGCACAACATAGGAGTTGTGCTTGCTATCCAACGTAAAGCTCTCGCGAGTGAGAGATAATGCCTCAGAAATTCTAGCTCCGGTGTGCCAGAGTGTGTCTATCAAAAAATGTAGCTCTAGGTCTTTGGCATGATGCAACACATGGTGAACTTCCGGCAACATCAAATATTTTTGAACATCAGGGTTTAGCTTTAATACTAAAGGACGACGATCCAGCCAGTAATCCCAATCGATCGGCGTAGGCTCTAGCAATATTCCAGGGGTTTCCTGCTTTAAAATAGGCTCTGGCGCTAAGCGCATTTTTTCAGGTGATTGAACCAAGGAATCCCCTTTGATGGTTTCAATCGCCTCCCACGCCAGCACTTCAGAACGATACCGCTTTACGGTACCGTCACTTTTCACTAACACCCCGCGCTTGATTCCACCGACTAACAAAAATTCAATATGATCAATTTTTGCTGCTAAACCCACCACCTCAAGATTTTTAACGGCGCGTTTTAGTTGCGGCATTTTCCAATGTAATGTTGTACTACTCACTAGAATCATAATCCTATTTTTTAGCCTCTGAATAGAGGAAAACCAACAAAAACAAGTGCCGCTCGATGGTGTGTCATTCTCTCAGCCCGTATTTTTTAATCAGTGACTCAACAAAATCTTGCCCTAGCACTTCGTGAGACTCGATACCTTTGGCGGAAAATTCCAGCATCAAGTAAAAGGCCGTTTTCAATCGCTCATCGCTCTCACCCGCAATGTAACTCACACAGCCGCGTACGTTAACCTTAAACGCTGTGTCATATAGGTTGGCAATAAACGCCGCAAAGAAGTCTTTTCTCTGAGCGGTTTTCTTCAGGTGATCCAATGCCGCTACTTGATCCTGGGTTAGTGTCTGTCCTCTAACGATAATATTTGTCATGTGCCTGCTCCATGTGGTGGGTTAAGGGAAAAAGGGATCGTTAAGCCAGTTCTGAATTTCTGCTAACTGTGCGGCATCCAAGACCTTCGCAGCTTCAAAAAAATCAAAGTTGTATTTGTTATCCCCACGCCACAACCCGACAAAGAATTCTGCAATGATGCGCTCCCCGTGGGAGAATACGCCTAGCGCTTGTTCAAAGTTTGCTACATCAAATCCACGTTGCTCAAAATCCCAAAAGGCAAAGAGACGCGGGTAACGTATTAGCATGGCGGCAAACTTGGCTTGTTCTTCAGAAAGATGATACGAAGGCAGCTGACCGCCGCCAGCCTTGGCTGGCGTTGTTTCTGGGGTTTTCGTTGGCATAATGCATTCCTTTTTTGAACCGTTTTTTTTCGCTGTTAATTCAGTTGAGGTGTTTGTTGCTTATTCCTTACGCCACTTATCCGCGAGACATTTCATAATCTGTTCGCCATCCTTGCCAAGATCATCCATCCATTTAGAGGGCCATAATTCATGTGACTTGTAGCCCAGCATCACGAGATCAGCATGGGCGCGGTTAGTGCTATCAAAGCTGAGCAGTAAACGAAAATCAAAGGCGGTACCGTATTCCATGGCTAGCAATAACTTGGCCGCCGCCTGGGATCCGCTTCCATCATGCTCTAAGGCCATATCAGCCAAGACCCAAGCAGAGTTGGCGCGATTGGAGGTATCCATAACCTGAGTGCGCTCTTCGGCTTGTTCGCGCATAATTTGTTCTACTGTTACTGTTTCCATTATCGGTTTCCTTTTTGTGTGATGGTATGTGTAAACGGGTTTAATTCCTTACCGTTGACCCACAGTATTACACAAAAGTGTTTAAACTCAACACTTTTGTGTAATTTGTTTTGATTATAAATAGTGGCCATAACGATCGATCTCCGGGCGCAGCTGCAGCCCATCGATCGCAAAGACCAGGTGGCACCGGCTAAAACACATCGGCAGGTCAATGGTAGCAAGGGGCCGGGAGGCGAAAAACCAAAAGACTAAAAAGTACGCAAAAACAACGTAAAAAAACGCGGTAAAAAGCCGCTTCCACAAAATGAGGGGTTTTGTGTAATTTAACCAACAATAAGGTAGTTGCTTCGCCCCTGAACAAGGTACGACACAGACCTCTGGTAGAGCTTAGGCTGTCCCAAAAAGTGTATCATACACTTTTTGGGACAACTGAATAATTGCAGCCAAGTAATCAGCATCCTACTAGCCACCGCACCCAGCAAACAAGGTGTTTATATAATAGGGTAATAACCTATTATATAAACACCTCTTAGCATCATCGCTTATAAATATAAACAGACTCAAAGTCACGCTCTTTGCCATTATGATCACGTACGGTTCCACCATTAAATGAAAAAGCCAACTCGCGTTTCTTAACATCGGATCGTTGTTGTCGTGGACGTTGCAATAATACTTCGGGGGGAATGTCATGATCACCCACCAATACAACTGCGTGATTTAAGTTGCAGCGTTGTTTGCCATCCTTAGTATAAATATATAACTGATAACTAAGGCCACTACTTTTTACCCATCGAAGCTCATCCGGTTCAAGGGCGCTTAATGTTTTAATTTGTTGTGTAATATCACGTTTTATTTTTGTATCGGAAACGAGAGACTTATAACTCTCAGCCTCCTTTAACACATAATGATAATGCTCTTCTTCTACTCGGCTAACTGATGTCGCCATGTTGACGGACAGCGAAGCATACTTCACATCCGTATACAGGGCTGGTACGTTAATAGCGCGAAACACCTTTTTCTTAAATTTGGCCATGATTTCGTCATGAACACTTTTTAAAAATACATGTTGTTTTAACGCTGTTTCCGCAGCATCTACCCCAACGCGAATAATCCGTTTGAAACGAGGCTTTTCATATTCAGCTTGGGTTTCCTGATTGGGAATATCAATCTCAGCTGAATATTCAGTTTCTAATTCATCGGCGAGTGTTGTTACCAAGCCATGATAAATAGCAACCGCCGCCCGTTCGTCATCTGGAATCGTTATACCACAACTCATTGCTACGCCTTATTTATATAATAGGTTATTACCCTATTATATAAATAAGGCGTTAAAAAGCAACATTCCCCTTTAGAGGTTCTAGGTACTTATAGGCCGTTTTCTGGTCACGTACCCCTAGAACCCCAAGTACTTTGGTATCCAAATAATTACTCGGACACATCAGATAAATATTTGTATGTTTCCCTAAAGACACTTGACCCAATTTTAAACATCGGCGTTATGTCTTTTACAATGCTGCCGTTAGCATCGGCAATAACGGGAGTCCACTCATATTCATCGTCAAGGTCGACGCCAAGCAAGACGCAATAAATACTATCCCTTGCCTCATCTTCCGACGCGAATGTCTCAGCGTCTTCAATAGAGGTAGAAAAGTTAACCTTGTACTCGTCACCTGCTACTCCATACCCTCGCTTCAAGAAATGGACTTCCGTGTGAGTTGGTTTAAATAAATAGCCGGTTGTAAATAGTGGTGCCTGGAATTCGCCGTCTGTTGAATCCCAGTTAGGAGTTAGCCCACCGCACTGAGGTACAGACAGCCAGCCTAGTTCTTTACATGCTTTATCAATTAATTCTCTTTCAATAGCATAAAACTCGTCTGGTGACGCGAATTCTCGCATACCAATTATCTCGTCCACTTTATTCGCTATATCTTGCTGGTTGTTGCCCATGTCAGTCGCTTCAACACTCAATATTTTCATTTCTTTAATCCTGGCTGCGTAATTAGAACTCGTCATCGTCAATCATTTGTGAAGCTGATACGGCCTGCATCATGCGCCATGTCACCGTGTTATCGTCGCCTGTAGCGGTTTTATAGTCATCCATTGTCCGATAATAGATATAATCATTACCGTCATGCTGCATTTCTAGCATTATTTGTGAGAGCGTTTGCATTTCACAATGAACATCAGAAGGTACGGGCCGATCACCTTTTTCCCATAGTTGCCAAGCCCTGACCGACATTTCACGCTCTTCAATTGTTTTTATATGATCAACGGCTTCGCGTACATCGAGAAATAGGGCTTTTCTAATTGCTTGTAATTCAGTATTTTTCATAAGGATAACTCGGAAGAACAGCCCCTTTCGAGGGTGAATGATTTAAAAGTTAGAAAGGTACTTGTGGCGACTACTAACACCCGTATCTTTGTCGCAGATATGTGCCAAGTCGTTATTCTTTTGTTTCTCTTCAATAAACCCTTCAGCTTCTTCGGTTGAGTCAAATTTTATCGGGTATGTTTCTTCGCACTGTCGATATTCAAAATTATCGCCAAAAGTTTCGTGCTTTTCGCGCATCGTATAAAGCACATACACTGAATTGTCTTTTTCAAGATTTTCATCCGCTTCAATTTCTGCCTCACTCACAAGTGATTGCGCGTCGACAACTACGTCAACTAAAGCGTAATATATTTCAATTAACTGCTTGCTTGAAAAATTAGATTCAGCCGTTTCGTTGATATCATCAACCGTACTTTGATCCTCCAGTTCGCTTTCACTGCATTGATCTAGCTTCTCAATGAGTTCGCACCCTTCGTATATGCTCAATGTGTTTGAAGGTAGCGAGTAATCCCCGTGATGGTAAGAATGACCCGTTTGCAGTGTCGCGCTGTGAATCGCTCCATCAATAGTTAAGTCAACGCAGACTGACGCGTTAATAAAATTATAACTAGACATGTTATTCGAAGTAATTAACCGATCTAATGAAATTTCTTGATGGGATATTTTGCTTTCAATATTTAATGTGGTCATTTTAGCATCTCTCTTTAGAGTAGCTTCGAGCTAATCTCGTAAGCTTTAACTAACCATAGTTCGCAATCGCGAACAGGTCAACGCTTAGTTGGGCTAATAGCTAAATAAGTTAAACCGCATGCCCCTACACTATAGAACGTAACAAAATCTGGAGGTGGTTATGGGGAAAAATGATCACACAAAATTGGGGGTTTGTGTAATTTAAAAACAATAATAATGTTATTCGTACTTTTCCTTATACCTGAGCATGAGATTTTCGTCGCCAGCTTTTAGCGCTCGATAAGCTTGTTGGTACTCTCTACACCTGCCCGCAGGTCTACCATCTATTCTCTTACCTCCAGGAGAGATTTTGTTTTTCTCCCACGGCGGATCTCTTTCTAAGTATTCTTTATGTTCCGTTTTACTCGCCAATACTCTTTCTGTGACATTCGAATAATCAATGTTTTTTGCCGCTTCAGCAAGATGTTCATTATCAATTAAACCTCGCTCACGGTAGTCATGCATTTGGCTAGAAAGAGTCTTTCGTGTTGACTGCCCAGCTAATGCCCTACCTCGTGGGATAGCCCATCTATCCCTGTATTCATCTGGTGAGTAGCCGTGAGAACGAACATGCTTACCAAGATTTCTAAAAGATTTTTCGCACTCCAAGCATTGAATCTCATCCCCTGAAAAATAAGCATCCAATTCTTTGTTGGTTTTAAAAGGGGTTTTACGCATAACAAGCTTCTAGATTAACCCATAGCGAGAGAATGTTGCCACCGTTTGCCCGAATGTTGCGCCACTAAATTTTTCAATCAACTCTTTGTTATGCGTTTCGATAACATCCTGCGGTAATGATTGAATAGCAATGTCGTCCATCCAAACACCTAAAAAATACTCCTTTAGCGCGAACTGTCCCTCCGGTGTTAAGCGGATTGCATCTAGATCAATGATCATTTGATAGCGGTCAAAAAGGGCGTTTATACTGGCGGTGGTGCCCTGATCACTATTGTTTAGATAGTCGCGCAACCTTGGTGATGGCGTAAAACTTGGATTTCGTGAGATTTCTTTTGTCATGATATGGCTCAAATAAAAAAGGGCGACTTTCCCCGCCCAGTAGCTTTAGTGGTTGCAGTTGAAATCAGCTTCACCACATGTATTGCAGCGCTCGATCAATTCCCAGTCGTCACCCTCTAGCACTGTGCTGTTATCTATCAGTACATGGGTTTCGTTCCAGCTAAAAACTTCCATTGTGTCGCTTGGATCGTTATCACTGAATGTTGGTAGGCCGGACAGGTCAACAGCGTCAGATAGTGCGAGGTCATTATTTTCATCGCGGTCATAGCTGTTTAACAATTCAGCCAATTCAATTAACGATTTTGCATTTTGGATCTTGGTAGATATGTTCATTTCGTATTCCCTTTCGCCTCACTCGCGTTATGCGCTTCAGCTCTCCGGTTGAGTTGAAGCCTCTTGCCTCAACTTCTAAGCACATTGTATGACAATTGTCATACAATGTGCAAATAAGAAAAAATTTAATTGTCACTTTAACGGGTTCTAGGTAGTTGGGCCGTTTTTCAGACACGTACATCTAGAACCTTTTAGTTTATTGGGCTGTAGCAAGGGTATACTTTTTCGGATTAGCGGATCACACAAAATATAGGGAAATGTGTGATTTAAGGACAAATATTGGAATTTTCAGATAGCCGCTTATGCCCAGCTGAGCATAAACGGCTATCTGGGTCTAACCTCCCATTGAGGCTGGATGCATACTACAAGGTATAAAGGAAAGGTGAAATCCAACGGATATTAGTGACCCTGTGGACCTCGATCACATCACTCGCAATAGCTTGGGCGATTGACTCCATCAATGCCGCAAACCGATAAAACTCTAAACATTATGGTTTTTCAATTGGAAAACCATAATGTTTAGATATACGCGATTAGTATATTTCTATACATCTTACATTTTTTGATCTGAGCTTTGTCTTCATGATCCACCCCCTAAATTAACTTTGTATAAGAATTTTAATCTGATCTGTATTCTCTCGATTTACCCTTTAAATAATTTTGTAATTGCAACGAGCATATTAATCCAATGCAGACTAATCACGTCAATTATCCTTGATCTGTAGAAATCTGATTTCTCATCGTCGTTCATACCTTCCGCTATCGTATCCCATTCGTATAGGAGTTTTATCAAACTCGGATACCCAGGACTTACTTCTGGTGCTATATGAATGGCAATCCAAACATAGAGGATAGATATCTTTCTTTCTCCTATCGCCTCCCTAAAACTTAGTGCAGCTATTTTTTCACATGTGTTTAGTTCTGGCACATTGCTAGGTATTTCACTATCACTATCACGAGAACTAGAACGTTTATTCCGCCCCCTCCACACCTCATCATACGATTCTGCTTTTGCTGTATTCATACAATTTACCCCTTTCTGACTTTCTATAAGTTAATTTTCAGCTTTCATCACTGCGTATTTGAAATCCATTTTCAAATCTGTTCATGTTATCTACGTTACATCACAAGGTGGTATTTAAAAGCACATGGTCAGTATAACTGGCAATACTGACCATGTGCTTTTAAACCTCAACAACCCACTTTACAGCTCCAGCCCGACAGTGTCCCCCTCCTGCTCCATCAACCAAGCTATACCTAGCTCGGTAATACAAATAGGAGACAACCGCGCATCATCGTACACATGCTCAATCATTTCTGGTGGCATTAACTCCACCAGCCCCTTAGCAACCATCGCTGCCTTACACGCACACACACCAGATTTTCCTCGTTTTATTACTGGTAACAGCTCCGCCATAATAAAATACTCCTTAGGAGCACTATTCATCATTGTCAGTACTTGCTGCTGCACACTTAAACCCTGTAAAGTACCCGCTAAAGTCCTCTGCTTTTGTTTCATCATACCCGTACCCTTGTAAATTAGCCCATAGACAACACATACACCAATCCCTTGTGCATACCAGAGTAAGCAAGTCGAATGTAGAATTCAAAACTAGTTCGTTTACTTTCTTAATCAAAGATGAGAAACCGCCAAAAAATACCCCATGAGACCACCTTAATACGCTTGTAGAGCATATTTGGCATGGGGTACAACAAACCTCATAATCAACCCCACATACTTATTCTTAACGTGTCACCCATATCAAAAGTTACTGCCAGCCCCAGACGATGTTAGGGCTGGCTACGGTGCTACCCCTTGCTCAACGAATCCAGTAACGCAACCGCTCCCAACGCTACCGCGAACATCATGGTTGCCGACAAATAAACGAAATGCTCCATCAACTCTCCCCTATCAGCAACAATCACATCTGCCGGAATAGACACCGCCATTAACGCTGCAAACAATCCAAGAGATTTAATAGCATCTATCGCCCACCCTGTTCGGCAAGTAATAAAGCGAAAAAGACTACGCAATGCCAACGCAAATGATCCACCCTCAAGCAGTAAAAAAAATACCAACACAAAAATCATAGAGCCCGTTAGCCCTGGCACCCAATCCACCGGAAAACCAATCTCTTGAAAAAATGCAAACAGCTTCGAAACATATCGCTCCATTTGTTCATTCCGCAGTTTTCCAAAGACATCTGTCCCACCTGTGGAAATAGCGATGATATTGGATATTTTTTCATAAGCATTGAGTCCAAAAAATGCAACCAGACTAAACAACGATGAGGATACGACTAACATTATATTACTATTATATTTGGACATAATGTCCTCCAAAGTATTACGGGAGGATAGGCAAATAATGTGGCCTTCAATATGGCCGGTAAACAAACCCTCTGCATTCAGAGAGTGGGCGAAAATTTGCATATCCCAAGAAACTCCCCCCGGAAAATCCCCTCGGATATGCAAACTCATAACCCTAGATTTAGCCTTCCTGAACCCCTGTTGGATTCGGTATTAACTAAAGCTTGATAACACTATACCTGAAGAATTTAACTTTGCAGATCTGGTTCGCTAACGATTTTTGAAGTAATGAATGATGATGCTTAACATGATTTCTATACGGTTCGAATACAACCAGAATCCTGTTGTGATCAACGTTATGACATTGGATAAAATTATATTGTTAACGACCAAAGATAAGGTTGTTAACACAAGGATCACCATGCAACAGAAATTGCTCATTGAATTATTTGTCATACTCACCCCCCCTGATCAATTTGGTTTGAGTAGAGTTTACCTAATTAATGATTTCAATCTATGTTGGTTCGCTAGATGGCGAGGACTGCCCGCACTCACCCGCTATTTGTCGTTTTTCAGCAAACTAAGGGGTTTGGTGCAATCTGAAAAGTAATAAAATAAAATACCCCGATTAGGCTGCAACCCCTAATTGTTTCGGGCTAAATCAACACCGAAGTCAGCGCGTTATGGATGGCCTCAAAACCGTCGTCACGTGGGCCTCATCCAACCGTTCGTTTCCATAATCAATGGATCGTATGCATTAGCACACAAGGACTCTTATGAAAAACGCAACACCGAAAAGTTTTACCTTATCGATACTCGCCGCCTCTCTTATCGCTTGTGGCGGAGGGGGCGGTAGCAGTAGCGATACCCCTGCATCCGACGCGGGTGTGGGCGGTGCAACGAGTACTGGAACCTGCTCAGCCCTCGATGACGATATTGACACTAGCCGTATTGCCACCATCTGTAAAATTGCTAGACTAGCCTATGCCGAGGGGGCCGACCTCAAAATCAATTCCGACTTTGAACACGGTGAAGCCCAAGGTTACCCTGCGGGGAAAAAGCATACTGGTATCGACGTTAAAGCTCAGGACAGTTTTAACGGCGGCCCCCTAAAATCCATCGTGACGGGGGTCATTGTTGGATTCGATTCCTTCTTCGGTAGCGTCATCATTGATACCAACATTGGGGGCCGCGAAGTTCAAATCGCCTACCTTCACCTAGAAAATATACCCACATCGCTCTACGTTGGCCTAGAAGTTCAGGTCGGTACGGTACTGGGAGATGAAGGACGAACAGGTTTAGCAGACAATATAGGCAAGCATTGGCACATTGAAATTCGTGATTTGCAAATGACCCAAAACCGTTCGCTGGATAACCTCATTACTTCAGCGGCGTCTTGGGAACTGGCGCTTGACCCTTATGCTTACTTTGAGGATATTGCCAACGCCAATACCTCTGTATTTAACAACCCAGTGATACACGTCACTTTTCCCTCGGTCATTGAATACCCCAACGCTCAAAAACTCTCGGGCTATGCGTATAACCGACAAGGTATTGAGGACGTGGTGGAGTTCACCCTACTCGATGACGCCAATAATGTGCTGTCCTCAGAAACCCATCACCCTACACGACAAAAAAGCGGAAGGATTCTTCCGCTGTCGGTCTACCACTTTGGTTCTGAATCCGTTTTAAAAGACCCGGGATATTACCAACTGCGAACCACGGTGAAAAGCAGCGAGAATAACACCCTGGAAACCTCAACCGTGTTCAACTTCCAGATGACCGATGCCACGCAACCGGAAACGCTGTTTGAACCGGTACTTGCCAATGATTATTTTTATGTAGGCGACACCCGAATATTGTCAGGCTGTATTCATGATCCTGATGGCATTTTTTCACTAAAATATAAAACCACCTACCCCAACTTCAACACCGTCGTACAAGAATTGACGGAATTAGACTCCAGCGGATGCAACGGCACCACCGGCAGCATCGACCTCAGCGATGGTGACAATAAATACGAACCAGGCACATTACCGATCGGTAACTTTTCTACGGTCATCGAGGCTATGGATGATAAAGGGGTAATGACTAACAGTGATCCCATCACCTACGAGGTAAAAAACCAAGTCGCCTCCATTGAAACCCCCAACAATCTTATTGTTGGCAGCATGAACGAATACATTATTCATCGTATTCCCAACGATCCCAACTACCACAAAACGGTTAACCTCCCAAGTTGTCTCTATTTAGAAGTCGATGGTACGTCTAATGAGCTTGGAAATAACTTTGAACAAAATGCAGAAGACGGGGGATTGTATCGACTAACCTCAAATAAATTCTTTGATGTTTCTGCCGGTGCTAAGTCCTACCGCCTTTATCATCAATGTGCATCAGAAAGTCCTCAAATTGATTTGCTGACAGGTATATTCACTTTTCGAGATTAATAACAACCTGACGTAAAAATCATTATTTTTACACACCGGTTGGTTAAGACCGAGCCTTAACCAACCACTTTCTTAGGTTTTTTTGTGATCTTGCAATCAATAATTACTTGATATTGACGCTGTTATCCTCCACCACCTAAGAGCAGGCATCTACACCTAATTCCACATAACCGAAATGTCACTGAGTGATACAGCCCCTTTTGATTCAGTACTAACGGTGTTAGCACTGATTAAACCCATTCCAAACAAAGTAAATCCAACTAATACTATCAATCCATGCTTAATGTACAAACTCATTCTTCTACTAATGCCTGCCAGATTTTACTAATAATAAATCCTTGGTTAACCCCAATATTATTCCTGCTGAATATTGCTAGTTCCACGCTTCTTCGAATGACAAAAAACACACCGCTATTTTTCACTCCCTCCTTCAGGAAGAGGTGGAGGCCAATCTTTCAAGGTATAAATGTTCCGTTCCCAAGTTTGTGGTCTTTATCGTGCTGAAGCCTAAGTTTTTAAGAATGTTACACATCGCTTCCGATTCTTTATAACATCGTGCTTTTAATGCAGTTCGGTGGATAAATTCATCTATTAACATCTGCATAAATATTTTACCACATCCAATATTGCGCATATGAGGCTGAATTCCGGCTGATATTATTTCAGAAACCATGACCTCTGCTTCCCTATCAAACAATATTAAGGCAAATCCAATGTGTTTCTCGACAGGAGATTCAAGTATAAACAACAAGGAGCTATGTTTATTAGATAAGCCTGTTTCTGTTGCTAATTGAATGGCGCGACCCTCTATTGAGTCATTCAGCATGACATATTGGCCTTCTATAAAATCTTTTTCAGATACCCCTCTTCCGTAGTGACCTTTTCTGAAATTTAATCGCATTTGATCTACTATAAACTCTATATCTTGAGATCCCGCTTTTCTCATAGATAATGGCAGTGTAGATAGTTTCTTTTTTTTAAAAAAACCTAGCATAAATCATTCCTTTTCGTATTAGTGATCCTTTGGTACTTCTATCACCCCATCCGCTATGCCTTGAGCCATCAATTCCATTAATTTAGCAAACCGATAAAACCCAGGGTATTGCTGACACAGGTAATCCATTTGTACCGAACTGGATGTATCCATTACCGTCTTAAACCCCTCCATGTAATCATAGATCGTTACTAACAGGTGCTCCGTACCCTGGTCATTGTCCGTATATTTGATCACATGGTTATGGATTATGCTTGCAATTTGACGCTGCTCTGCCCCTATATTCATACGCTCACTTAACCCACGACTGCTCACTAAGAATATCTTCTGACCCTCGGTTTTTTGCCTCTGATTCCACTATATCCATATACCGAGAAAAACCTTTTTTACCCTTTTTTTCCAAATAGCGATCTAATATAAACAACAATCGTGCAGCGGATTTATTCGGAACCACGCCTTTTCTAACCCATGAGCTATAGGCTGTATGAGCCTTTCCTAACATCACACTAAAATCCCTAAAGGACAATTCAGAATTAGCGTATCCATTCATTTTTTCAAAGGTTTCGGTGACATCAATATCTTGATGGAGGTTCTCCCCTAGATCGTTATAGAGGTGATAAATGAGTGCCAGCGTTGCTGGAATCGGTTCATCATTTTTAACCAGTTCGTTGTAGGCATTTGGTGAACTAAGACCAAAGTAAAAGCACATATCAATAACGCTGAGGTTATTTAGCTCTTGAAACTCTTTAAGCGCCTGCCCATTTATAGGCTTATTATTCGGCATCATTTTACTTTAAACCTTCTACTAAAACGCTGTTTACAGCCCTAAACTCGCGGGAATCCACACTATAACGGCGAACCAAAAGAACACAACATATATATTATACAGAACTACAGGGGGGTTATCTCCTTTGGCACATATCGACAATACGAAGGTATTTACCGCTAGAGTAAAATAAAGACTCACGGCAAGAAGCTCTACTGAATCAAAAGCCAGCCCCAAAACAATACCCACAATAATCGACGACACATGAAATCCTGTCGTAACCCTGTGTTTTTCGAAAAACCCCTTTGGTAAGCGAAGCATGCTACCACCTGTAGAAATCAGGGCTAGGGGGAAAACAATAACTAAAAATACCATCGCCATTATCAGTAATACTGCATTCATGTTCTGTCATCCCTAGGTTGAGGGTTTTCACTGAGATTATTAAACCCCTGGTAATCTTCGTAACCGGCGGCTGAATTTGAACCTTCGTTATGATAATCATCCGGCGCACTCTGTCCAGATTGCGGTTCACTTTGGTTACTATCGGTTGTGTTATTGTTTTGACTATTATTAGTTTCAGCAGGAGCTTCCCTCGCCTGCGTGGATAAGTCCATTTCTGTTTGTGGGCTTGAAGAAGCACCCTCCACATCAGGCATTGATCCCACATTCATGTGCGCTTGAGGTAACAGTTCGTTGTTATCGAAGTCCGGTGAGGCGTATCGGTCTGGTCTGTTTGTATCACTGTCGGAATTTGATCCTCCATCTGGTGTTGGGTCTTTTGGAGCTGGTGACTTAGGGCTTCCAGAAGATGGCATGTTAGCTAAGATCATAGCCGTTCGTTGTGTTTGAGTAATGGCTTGCTCTGCCCCAGGGGCAACGAGTACGTTGCTATTTCCTGAGTAAAGATTCGTAATACTTGCAGGTACTTTCCAAATATATGAAAAACACAGTGTCGCCAATCCCATTTCGATAATGACATAAACGGCTACATTCCCTATCGCATCCCAAACTGATGTAAAGGATGAGATAGCAATCATTTTAAACAACGTCTCGCTCATGAAAACGTTCATAATGATAAATACGAGGTACCCAATGACAAGGCCAGAAACCATCAGCATTGGGCGAAGATAAAGATCCAACAAGAAAATATACCCTGACTTCGCTTGGTGTGTGCCTGCTGGTGAGGCATGCATAAACCCCCAAATGCTAGCCGCTAGAAAAGATGATGCAATCAATAACAACCACCCCGCCAGTGCAAACAAAAACGTGATGTAAGGAAGAAGTGGTATCCATTGCCCCAGCATCACGCCACCGACGATAAGCAACCCAGCCAACATATTTATTAATGGTGCAATAAACTGTGCGCTATCACCAAGAAATGGTATCCATGCGACTCCAGCCCCGACCCCAAGAAGCATAGCTCCTGCGGTCTTTAGGTTATCGCCAACCCGTTTAATGGCCATCAAGGGGTTTTCATCCCCTGAAACAACAATTCCGCTAATCGTTTGTCCAAGAGTCAAATTTAACTGATCCAAAAGGGTCAATTCGCCGCTTTCCTCCATACGTCGAATTTCTGCTGACATACCTGATGTTGGGGAAATGCTGTCATACAATGCGGTAATTTGACCGTTATTATCCGACAGTATTGTAGCCATATTCTCAGGTATATTGGTGTCCGCTCGACTTTTAAACGTTTTATTGTTCAAGCGAAAAGCGTTTGTTATCCGCCCCTGGAGTTCACTCATTCGCCAAAACCAGCCCGCCGAGTAAATCCACCCTCCTTGCTTCGCATGCTCTTTAAACTCGGTCAAAACGTTGCCGGATTTATTCTTATAAATTTCCGTTATTTGGTGCTGCAAATTCCTGTTATATTTCGTAATTGCCGACTGCATGAATACCTTTTTTTGCTTAAACGTCATCTCACTGCCCGTCTGTTCTTTTAGCGCAATTGAAAAGGCTATCTTTCGAACATCCGAAATAAGCTGATTTATCGCTACGGCATTTTGGTACTGCACATCATTAGCAAGCGATTCAATCTCAGAAAATTTCTTGGCTCCTGGGTCGGTTTTGATAGGAAACGTTAACTTTCCACAAATATCATTCTTAAAACCATCAACTCCCCAAGAGATATGCCGCTGTGTCACTTTTGATAAATTCTCTGCCTGCAATGAGGTTCGCTTTGGCGTTCGATCTTTCGTCGTAATGAGTGCTTTCGGTTTTAAGCCAGCTTCTTCTAATTGACGGTAAATTGTCCACACGCAAACTTCACTTTTCAAAATATTAAAGGGAATTTCAGCACTTTCATTCGATGCCATTGTGACTTCGTAGGGTACAACAACTGAACCTGTGCCTGTATAATCGACCGCCGCGTTCCACACGATATTGGCCGGTCCAATGGAGAGCATAACGATACCCATCACCACGCCATGAATTGGGGCAACACCCATCATGAAGGGGTTGGGTGCGATCATGATGGCACTAAATCCTGTCCAGAACGGCACCGAGACAGAATCCCAGTTTCCAAGAAACTTACCTGTTTGGGCGGTATGCATTAATCCAGCAAACACGTTCTTGGCATAATAAAGCCCTCCGATCATAAAAAGTGTGCCCGTCACTACACCAAGCAATTCAATAAATAATGTTGTACTTCCCACCGATGAACATGAGTTCTCCAACCAAATGCACGGTAAGTCACCCAGTAGTTGTCGCAAGAGATTAAGTGACCCATCATCCTGACTAGGCAGTAATGATTCTAATTCCGCGCTGGCTTGATTAGAGATAAGTACTGTCGCTAGAAAACACAGCCCTGTGTAAAATGATTTTTGCATAGTTTTTATTTCGCTTGCCATTGATACGTCATGAAATGTAGCATATCATGTATACCCAGTGCTACCAACAAAACAAATTGAAATAACTTGAGTCAAAGGATGATGAAACAAAAACTGTTGTTTTTAGTGTTAATAATACTGCCAACATTAACCAATGCGAGTGATCAATGTTCCGCCAGTAAAAGTGATAAAAACCCCTACCTACTCAGCTACAATTGTTCCTTTCTAAACAGCACCTCATTTAAAAGCCTTGTAGGTTTTGGTGGTGAATGGCAGAAGCATTTATCAGGAATAGAAACAATTCTAAGCCAAGACTGCCTGGGCATTGATAAACTTGTTGATAGTTATATTCAAACCGAGGCGAACAAACACTTGACCCCGTACAATTCTAGCATCGAGATAAAGAATAAAAATATCAACCGTGCAACGACTCAAGCCATTAAAGCGATTTACGGAAATTAAGTAATGCAGAATGATACAATAAAACCTCAGAAAGTAATCGCTAAAACAAAGGATTATCAGCGCTGGTTTGGCATGATGATCGGCTCTCACGTCATCAAAGACCTTGTTCTGTTAGGACAGTTTGTATTCATTATTGTGCTTTGGAATCAAACGCCTAATGATCGGTTCTTATCAGTGAATGACCAAAATCAAATAAAAGAACTCATCGTATTGGGTGAATCCAATACCACCAATGCAGGCGTTAAAAAATGGCTTGCTGAAGCGATGATCGAAAGTTACGAATTCACGTTCAAAAACATGAAATCTCGTATGGCGAAAAACTGTGACAAATACTACACCGAAAAAGGGTGTAATGATTACAAAGCCGCTCATGATGCTATCGGCAACACAGCGAGAATAAAAAAAGACAAACTTATCGTCAACGCAGCCCCTCTGGCTGCGCCAATCGTCAAGAAAAAAGGCGTTAATAAAAAAGGTATTTATCAGTGGGTCGTTCAAATCCCCATGATTATCACCTACACAGGTAGCAAGGAAACATCCGTTAAAGAGTTATTTGAAGTCAACATAGTGAGAAGTGGGGTTTATAAGCACAAGAACGGGTTAGCAATAGAGTCACACGTATACAAAAAATACTCAGGAGAAAAAGGATGAAAATACGATTTCTATGCGCCATTCTCATATCCTTCAACACACTGGTACATGCTGACAATGACCTCGATGGTTTTGACAAAGCAGTGTTTGGAAATAATGCTGAAGGCATTAACCCTCTCACCCATGAAGAATTAAAATCCTATAAAGCGCAGCTCGACAGTGGAAACCTAGACTCTCAAGATCCAGCCTACAATGCGGCATTCAAGAAGGCGTTTCAGCTATCCCCTGACGATGTCAAAGAGATCAAGCGGTATAATGACAGGCTTAAAGCAGAGGAAGCGCGGCCAGCTCAAAACTATCGCGGAGTTAGTTCATCAGATAAGCTTGATTTAAGCCCTGGTGCTGAGATACAAGTCATCCGGTTGGCACAAGAGTACTCTTGCACGTTGTCCTTTTTGGATTCCACGGGCCAGCCCTGGCCTATCGCTGGGTTCACACCTAGAAATAGCAAGGTCTTTACCGTCACCAACCCCGACCATCATTCACACATACTGGAAATATCCAGCAAAGATGAGTACGCGAAAAGCAACATATCCGTTATGTTCAAGGGCTTAAAAAGTCCGATTGTTATCGAGCTTATATCAGGATTCAGTGTTGATGTGGATTTTCAAAAAGAGTTACACCTTCCCTTATCTGGCCCCAATGCCGTTCAACATACCAGTAACGCCCCTGTGATTTCTGATAACGTTATGTTGGATTTTTTAGACAATGTTCCTCCATCGTCGGCCACGCTCAAGAATACTGCAGGGGAAAGTGCTGGCACGATCATTTGGGAGTTTGAAGGGTATTACTATATTCGCAGCAAAGCATGGCTGCAAATCCCCCCCCCTTTGCAGCGTCGTCAAAGTAGTGACGGCACGAGAGTTTACAAAACACGAAAATCCCCTTCATTGTCCATGTCTCACAATGGTCATCCGCTACAAATTCTTATAAGGGACTAAAGAGAATGAGCAATCAAGAAACAAAAGCGCCCATCCATGCTAAACCAACAATGCGCGATAACTTAAAGGCGTTAAAATCTGTTCACCTATTTTCATTCGGATTTGTTTTTCTCGTTTCTGTAGGGATTATCTTCTATGCGTTATTTTTTGGTATTGGAAAGAAAGAAGTGCCGATTGAAACCGTTGTTGATTTCACACCCAACTTAACTCACCACCAAGGTGAATCTGCCAACAAGCAACATCAAGAGTTAATGGATGAACACTATGAAGAAGAGCGGCAAAAGGCAGAAGATGAAAATGCCACTTACGTCCCACCAATACCCGCTGTAGCTCCACCTGAAGGTGATAACTGGATCGTACCTGGCGCACCTAAAGAGCCAGAGGCAGCCGTAGCGAATAGCACTCTAGGTGAAGTTCCTATTCCCGAAGCCGCCATTCCACCTCCGACTCTAGACCTTGGGTCACTGAGCAATAAAGAAACTATTCGTCCATGGGAACCATTGCTGGAAAGCATCGGTATCAACGACTCCAATACTCAAGACAGCAATAACGCTAACGGCGTGCAAGAAGAGCGAATTAACAATAAATTAACCGCTATCGCTGCCCTCATTGCACGCATGGATTCCAGCGCACCATCCGAGCACATGCCGCAACGAGGTAATGGCCCATTAGCGACAGCCTCTGCATCGAGCAATACAGGCAGTCAAGTAGCCAATAATGGCCCTGCAAAAATCCCTGCTACATCACGATTTTTATGTAGAACAACCTATAGGCTAAATAACAAAATCAATAAAATACCGTTAGTCGAGGCAGAATGCAAAGGAGGTATTTTAGATAATCGTAAAATTACTGGAACATTTACATCGGCATATGACTCTCTAGCAATAGAGTTCAACCAATTACACATAGACGGCCACACAATACCCATCAAGGGCTATCCTATCGACCCCAAAACAAAGGTTATTGGGCTCGCCTCATCCGTCGACAAGCATACATTAACACGTCATTTAGCGTTAATCAGCGCATCGTTTTTGGAGGGTATTGGTGCATTAGTCGATACAACCAGCATTACCGTTGGAACAAATACTGTTGCTACTGAGAGTTCGTATGACTCGAATGCTCGACTTGTTGGAGCTGTTAACAATATAGGAGGGCGCTACGCAACAAAGGCAGAAGAATATTACGATACAGAACCAACAGTTAACGTTAGGGAGCACCAAGAGTTTACGTTAATGATCGTTGAAGATGTACCTGCCAGTGCCTTCCCTGCAACGCTGGCAAATAAATAATATGGATTTTGGAAATCCTGAATATTTATACGATTTGTTTGGAAAGGGTATCTTCCCAGCATTGGTTACGCTCACAAATACCGTTGCCACACTGGCAGGTTGGCTAGGCCTGTTCTGGATTGCTGAGCGTCTAATGGCGTACGGGTCGGGAAAAACGCCCTCACTCAATGGAATCGGGTTATCGGTAGTCTTCATTTGTGCTATCCAATTACTCTACCTCGATTCAAGCATTGCCGCGTACAGAGTTACATTGTTCGAAACACCCACCGCGTTAACATATGACGATATTGGGTATAGTGGTAGATTTCAATGGCATGTTGCCATCGCAATCGATTTTATAAAACTCCTTGGCATATTCTCTTATGTCCGAGGATGGATGGTTTGGCTGTCTGCTGGATTAACACAGGGGACTTCTGAAGGGGCTTTTGCCAAGGGGCTTTGGTACATTATTGGTGGCGGTTTAGCCATCGCCATTGTGCGATTAATATTGGTATTTGGTAACGACTTTAAATTCTAACAAGGAAATAAACATGAAATATAACATCGTAAAAACAGCACTCGTATTGATCGGATTCATTGCCATATCTATGGACGTCAGCGCAAAAGATGGCATCGTAGAAATGCTTGAGCGCGTCAATGAAGTTCCCGAGGAAAGTAGTAAAACAGTTGTCTCCTTCGGTTTCTTTATTGGTCTTTTGTTCTTAGCATCAACGGCGTTCCAGCTAAAGCAATTGGGCATGGCGGGGGCCGGGAACTATGGTTCCGCTAAAAACCCCATATACAGCGCCATCGCAGGCATATTTCTTATTTATCTCACTACCGTTGCAGGTATCGGTGGAATCACATTATTTGGTGATAGTGCCTCGGATGTAGGTACTGCTGGTAATACTACAATTCAGTACTGATAAAACAATGACCACAAAAAAGCCGACATATAATGTCGGCTTTTTTGTGGTCATTCAGTGTCTATTTCATTTGATCCGCCAATATTCTGTATTCTGCTTGTTGTCGTTGCGAATAATTCGGCCACACCTTTAAAAACATTCTTCCTGCGGCCAACGAATTTTTGTCACTGGCACTAATACTTGCAACCGGATCTCGCACCGTATCACGAACAATCAGAGTAATTAGCGTCATGGATACAGCAATCGTTGACGATATAGCAATCATTGATAAACTCTTACGTATGCTTTTCTTCTTATCTGTTTGTAGCTTGATAACCGCGTTTTCGGCTTGATCTGTTACCTGCTGCAATGCATCACAAAGTCGTTCACGCTCATCATTAGATGCCTGCCTGACATCATTCACCAAGCCATGAACCACTGGCTTTAATAGCTCATCAAGTTGCGATTTAACCAACGCCTCAAGCTTACCGTACGTCTCCGTCGCTTGTACTGCAACAGTGCTTAAATCCCTTTTTGCAGCATCATTCTGTTTCTTAAATTCAAGTAACTGCTTGCTAAGATCCGCCGATATCCCATCTACTCGTCGAGTGGACTCCTTTAGCTCATTACGAAGCCCCGTTGTTACTGGAGATACAATACTGTTAACTTCCTGGGTTAAACGCTTAATAACGGGGGCCATGTGTTTCGCGAGTTCGTCGCTCATCATTAATGCTTCTGCTTTCAGTTCTTCGTCCATAATGTAATATTCCTAATAGCGCCGACGGCGACTTAATGAAAAGGGAGCGGCATGTCGTCTCTTTGAAAAAAACACAGAGCTAATCCTTCTGCGTACATACCGCATTAATGACAGAAAGTCATACTGATTTGTTTGTATGATGAAGGCAATCAACAGAATAGCGCCGGACAAAACAGCGGCTTCCATAAATCCGCCAAATACACCTAACGTTTCAATATCACGAAACCAAAAAACGGGAGGTGCAATAGAAAAAGTGCCCGTCCAATGAAATATACGAAGAAATGTGGGGCTCTTTGACACATCCCGCCAATGCCACTGATTCATTAGTATTCTCCAAAGGAGTATTTAACGTAATCCAGATGATAGTCAGTTATAAGCCCCTGGTCATATTTGATACGAGCATCGGCATACATACTTTTACCGTGTTCTGTTACCAACGATCGGGCCACGCTGGATATGTTTTCAACAGGTGTTTTCATAAGCTCATTTCTTACGCTAATCTCATTAAGTGGTAATATTTCCCTGAGAGCGACAAGTCCGCCCTGGGTTGAGGGTAGTAGCGTCTGAGATACAATCATTCGTAGCGAATCCACAATGTTGGCTTTTTGAAAGGATTGTTCACTTTCTGGAAATTGATTAATAATCCTATTCAATGTTTCAGCCGCTGAATTCGTATGAAGAGTGGTTAATACCAACATACCAAGCTGTGAAGCCTGAACAACGGCTCTAAACGTATCTATTTCCCGTGCCTCACCCAACACAAAGACATGAGGCATTCTACGCGTTGCCTCGACAACTGCGGCATGAAATGTCTTCAGTTGCCGAGGTATCGATAGTTGAGAAACAAACGAGTTACTTTTCCACTCCACACTATCGTAAACGTATTCTATCGGGGATTCTGCGGTAAGAATTTTTCTCCCTAAACCCTTATCTTCAAGCATATGTCTAACCAATGCAGATAAGAGTGTGGTTTTACCCGTACCCATCGTACCCGTCACAAGAACCAGGCCTTGTCGCAATTTCAATGTGTCAATGATCTCTTGTTCAATGCCAAGATCTACAATATTTGCAGGCTCCTGCTTAATGACACGGGCGGTAATTTGCACACCATCAGCGCCTTGTACGTGGCATGGCGTTGCATTCAAGCGAAAACGTTGCTTATTAAAACGATCCACTTTAATGCTGTAATCATCATTAAGTCCCTCATTCCCCTGTGCCAAAACCCCGATGGCATGGTCACCAAATAGCGAATTCACTAGCAGGCTTGTCTCAGATTCATTAGGAGTAAGGTTATGGATTTTTTCCAGTTTCTGATTTATTTGGGCATAGATAGGCATAAATGGCTGTATATGCACATCTGACGCGTTACATTCAACAGCCCATAGCAATATCTGGTGAAAAGCCTCTCGATCCAAAAGACTGATTTTTTTCTCCATCAAATAATTCATTCAAGAATTCCCTTTCCAAAAAGTTCGGGCAGCTGTCCAATAACACGCCAAGCCTGCTCGTTATGCTGCATCTTTGGCAGCACCGTAATTTCCAAATTAATATCATCAATAATGAGGGTATCGTCATCTCCTGCAACTGAGGAAGCACTTTTTACTGTAGTAGGCTCGGAAATCATGCCGCGATCAAAAAGGATGTGATAAAGCGTCATCCCGACGATATCCCTTCTCAAGCGACTAATATTAAGACTAAAATCAACTTCCACTTTTTTTATACCTTGATTCCACCCATTTATCACAAAATGCTCCCATACCAACGATTCTCCGGCAGAGGTAGGAAGTTCGTTTGAATTTGGCATCGTAGGCCGTGCGCTAGATAATGACAGTAGATAGTCTTCCCATGATGGAGCGACAATAACAAATTTCGGAGGTTGAACAATTTTAAAGACTTGTCCTGCTGTGCGAATGACTCGCGCATCCCCTGATAGGCTCGCGTTATTGATTGATGTGGTTAACACCGGAGGTAACAGGGTTCCACTCTTCAGCAACACAGGGGCAAACCTAAAATGCTGATTAAGCCACTTGCTATGTTTTTGAATACGTCTCGTCCACTTCTCAAGCTCATAATGATAGCCAGCTTGTGCTCCTACGGACATAGCCAATTCCTTGATATACTGCTCATGTTCGTTCATATTTTCTGAAGATAATATCTTAAGCTCGATAGGTTCTTGCTCAATAACAGGTGCAGGCTCAGTTTTTTTGAAATCAGAAACTCCCCAGCCAGAGACCTCTTGCGAGGTGTCTTTTTTGGTAGCAATCAATTCATTTTTCCGAAACCCTACCAAACCCCAGCCAGTGGATTTTCGGGCATTTTCAACCCCCCAGGAAATCACTTCCTCTAACGCAACAGGCTGAGCATTGGCTAACGTCGAGAAAAAAAGGATAATGCACACACTCAAATTCTTTATCATGTTTAGCTTCCGAGTTCTGGGTAAACAACTTTCAAGACATTGCCTTCAGCAGAAACAAACGCCCTATCACCGACTTGTATCCGTAATTGTTTGTAAATTTCAAACACCGATACCTTTTTATAATCAATGCGTATCATGGGTATTTCAAGCGGCGCACGGTAGATTTCGACTTTGTAATTTGTCCAAAAACCTATTTGATAGGCCAAGGAGTCAAGTGGCCCATACCAATTCTCAAGACCAACCGTTTTTTCAAACCCCTTTGGTACCTTTGTGGCTCTATCATAAGCGAGGGACTTTTCCTCTTCGCTGAGCATTTGTGTAGCCAGTGCATTTCGCGTTTCGGCTAACACTCTATACGACTTATCAACATCCGAAGTGGCTCCGGCCAACAGCCGATAAAGAGGATCTTGTTCTGTTTCTACCACCTCCGTTTGATTATCTTGCAGTGTTTGACACCCAAAAAGAAATGCCGCTGATAAAATAATCCCCAATAATCTATACATAAATTTTACCTTGAGTTTCAATGAGTTCATTAATAAGCGCGTTAATAGCTGTTTGTTCATCTGTTTTTCTTTCTTTCATTCTTTTTTCAATAACGACAGTTGCTGACCCTCCAACGAATGCTTTGGACAGCAAAGTACTCGCCTCTACACGCCCTACCCTCTCTCGTAATGCTTTCTTCAGGTTCTTATCCATTTGAGTCGTTGATAAAGCCCATATTTCATTCGGTGACGCTGAAAATCGCAATGCTTGCTTGTGCAAGCCTTCGTCCGTTTCGAATATGTAAAAGAAGGTTGAGCCATGAATGGATTTTCCTGTAATGCTATTTTTTAAAACCTGCTGCTCTGTCTCTGTTAGTTTCCAGTATGTTGTCGCATCATCAACAACCCCTTGTCGATTACCATTGAGAATATGGATATTGGTCGCTACCTTTAAAATTATTTTGTTAAAGTGACTAAAAACCTGACTAGAAAACCCTAAATGCAGCCCTTTTTTTGTCTTTTCAACGCAATAGTTAGCCATCTGTTTTTGAACGGGAATCGCCCCTTCTGTTCGGTGAACCTCATCCCAATACAAATACTTAATACTGCTTTCAAGGTCTTTAATGATTGCTGCATGGTATGAACGATAACGATCCGCCACGTTGACTGCATCGTCTTCGTCTAGAAACCACAACCCACTTGATATATGGCCTACTGCCAAATACATTACTGACGTTCTGTATGCGTCCCCTTCTGGAGCAACATCTTCCAAATTGAAGACTTTTATTCTCGCATTCCCCAAGTTCAATTTCGTCGGTTTTGTGAGTTGAGGAAAGGCTGCTGTAGCTTCAATCAATTTTCTCTGGAAATTAAGGATAAGCTCTTCATGTCTATCCGTTTGCGCCGTCCCGTACAAATGTCGAATACTTTCACTTGTGCTCAATGATGAAATCAAGTGGTGCAATAACGGGGCTGCATGATTTTGAGCTATCTGAGCCTCTGTAATACGGTTTTTATCAAAAAGCGTGTCCACTAACTCCCACCATGTAGTTCTATTGTCTATTTCAATCCTTTCTTCTGCTATCGCCTTGTCAATATCAGCATCCATATAAGCGCGATAAGGTGCTGGATTTCCTTGATCTGATAGGCTTTCAAACGTATGGCTTAGCAGCTTGTTTATTAACCCTGGTAAATCCTCATGAGGAGTAACTGTTGGATCAGTGTGAGTGAGTTGCAGCAAATAATTAATATGTGCCTGTGTTTCTCGTGACGTAGGCTTTCTGCTACCCAAAAGAAGAGGGGTTAAAACATTGAATCCATCTTCTTCTCTATTTTTTAGCTTTTTATAAATCGCCAAATCCTGTTTAGAATCTGGCAGCGCTTCTTTAATGAGTTCAACGAACCCTTCCCCCGGGTCACCAACATCTAATGTTGTAATGCAGGGAATTTGAGCATTACGTGGATTTAATACGTACGATAGAATTCGTAAATACGCTAATGTTGTTTTTCCTTGTCGAGGGTTAGCAACAAAAATGTCAATGCATGACTCTTGTTTTGCAGAGCCCGCTTGATACGGCCAAATTTTACCATCAAATGTTCGATACAATATGCTGCCGTCATCCCATGGCGATGCAGGCCGTTGAAGCGGGAGCATACGAATTGCATCCTTTAGCGGTGGGAAAGCTGCCGTTCCAATGTTGCTAAACCCAACACCCGGAAGAGTTGATACTATGCCTTGTGCAGGATCGCCAACCTCTTCTTTTACCTCGCACTCCCCCCAACCTTGAACCGAATGAATTAACATTGAGGCGCGATGCTTTAACAGTTCTGGTTCATCTTTTTTTGCCCATGTCGTTAGACAAATCCGAAAACGTGCTCCTGCTTCCGATTCAAGTAAACGCTTTAATCCAATGCCTGCCGTTACAATGGAGCGGTTTGTGGTTCCACCAAAATCGGTAAACCTCAACATTGCCGTTAATCCGACTTTAACATCCAGTTGTTGAAACCCTGACCCATCAAGATCAAAAGCAATGCTCCAAGGTAATGGCTCGTTTTTATGGATACGGTTAAATAGTGATGCAAATACTGGGATTTTTCGCGGCTGAATATGAATGTACAGTGAGGTAAAAATAGTATCGCCTATTTCATAATTATTGCTACCTTTGTACCCGCCGCCATGAGGAAAAATCTGCTCGGCAATTGTCGGGTATAGCAAAGAAGAAAAATCTTCTGTTTCGCGGTCAGGAATCCGCATTGTTGGGCGATCTCCTGATAACCTAGGTCTCCAGTCATCCCCAGTAAAAGACGCCTCCACCATCTTTCTCGTAGTTATTACCATGTCATCAACAGCCACTTTTTCAACGACGGCTTTGACATCACTAAAATCGCCAATAATGGCATCCACAAATGCACTGTGTGCTGGGAACATTTCTGGGTAGCAATTCTGCGGCTCCTGGGTGTAATGACTATTAGGTAGTGCTTTTTTCCTCTGAATGCGCCGATCTACAGCGCTCGCCTGAAGGTGCTTTGCAAGCACCTCTTTTGTTGTTCCTAAGGAAATGTACACCTCCTCGTGGTGGCAATACCGAGCATTCACATCGCGGCGACCATCAAAAATAACACCCAAATCAAGTTCCAACCGCTCGGCAACAATTCTTGCTTGTTCTTGCGCACTGTCAATACGCCCTTTGACATCATCAGATGACTCCAAATATAAAAACTTAATGGGGTGTGACCCCATAGAAAAGTAAGGGGCCCACTTTGTGGTAAGACTTTCGCACATTGCGTTGAACTCCTTTGCTCCAACGATTTCACGCAATCCTTTAAAACGTAGCGTTGTAATCAACGTGCCGTCTTCTGTGGTGAATGTGTAGTCATCAACAGGGGAACTTATATCGATGTAACGATGCATGCTGCCTTTAAACATTCGCTCTAGAAGTAGAACGAAGTTTTCTGCTAATGAAGGGAATATATTTTTCAGTGCAAAAAGTAACTTTTCCATAACATCCATGATCTGTTTTTAAGAGTGGCATTGAATATATACTATATGCTACAATCTGCGCAAGAAAAAATACAATCTATAAGGAAAAAGGTATGCAGAGCAAGCGCGTAGGCACGTTTAAAACACTATTTTTAGGCATTATACTTGGAATCATCGTGACATTCGCATCACCCGTTTCTGCAACGGGTGATGCCGTGGTTGCCATTCAAAATTTAATTGCTTTTATGAAACCTTTTTTTAACTCCCTTGTGAACGATACCGTGAGCGATTTAACCAAAAGTAACAGCAAGGAAAGTGGACGTGTATCTACTGCGGTAGGGGCTTCAACCGACTCTAGAAACAAATTGAATGTCGACCTCTACAATGCTGAAATTAGTTTTTTGTCAAAACAACAAACTAATACCTGCGAATCAAACGACATAGCTCACGATATTCAGCAGTCAGAGAAAATTAAAATTGCAACGATACCGTTGCTGGGAAAACCTATTTTAAAAAGTAATATCTCCACAACCAACGTTACTGCTCACATTGAACGCATTTTCAAAACACACGAAAGTAACTTTTGCGGCGATCAAGACCCTGACTGCGACAAGAAAACATATGCCAATGCAGACCTTTCAGCTTGGAATCTATTAAAACCAGGCGGGTATTCTGATAAGGAAATGCTAGCTGCGTATAATTATTTGGCCATCAGCACCAACCCCAGGCCAACCCCAGCCCTCCCGCTGGCAGCGGCCAATTCAGTACAAGGGAAAGAGGCTAGAATGGTGTTGATGGAGGAGACTACACACATGACTGCTGCTCAAAACAGCATACTACATATTATTGCTGATCGAACCCCGATAAAAGGGCTGGGTAAGAGTGTTGGCTTATCAAATGCCGCACCAGTAGATTTGCGAATCCATGAAATTAATCGACGTTATGGAAATCCCGTCTGGGTTGATGAAATATCCAGTGACTCTTTTGTTCCTGCGATCAAAGAAATGGCATTAATGATGTCGCTTCAACTGTATCAAAATGAACGGGTTGACAGGCGCTTTGAAAGAATAGAGATCTTACTGCAAACATTAGTATCTATTGAAACAAAGCGAGCATCAAAAGAAGATATGAAAACAATACGTGAACGAGCAACGGAGTCGATCAATGGATAATAAGAAACTCGAACAAGAAGAGAGCAAGGAAAAAATCTCTGTTCCTAAAAAGATCAAGCAAAAAGCCATTACTACAGGCATGGTACTGTCAGGTATATGGGCTTATAAAATGGCTTACGATGGCTTTAAACAAGAATTAATGCGAAGCAAAGGGTTGCTCGACGAAGTTAAGAAAAGCGAAGATAAAAAGGGGTTATATTCTGAAGCGGGGAAATTCCCTACCCTATCCGTGGAGAAGAAAAATACAATATTAAGTCGCCTATGGGTTTCATATTATATTTTTGCCCTTTTACTGGTTATTATGCCTTTCGCTGCATGGCAATCTGTCTCTCACGGTTTCTACAGTCCTATTTTGGGATGTGTAGCCTATTCAATAATCGCGATAGCAAAGCTTACAGAATATTCTTTTTTTAGCCATCAATTACAAAAAAATCAATTTATCGAATTTAACACTTGGTGTAAAACACCGAGTGCCTGGATACCTAAGAAAACATGGAAATAGCTGCCGACAACCACTACACCCTAGATGCCATAGCCAATTACTCAGGCGTACCTCACAAATGCATTATAGGCGCTGCGAAGCGCCACAAACTACCAATAAGCCTCATGTATGCTTTACTGTCAGTTGAAGGCGGAAAGCTTGGCACGGAGAGCTACAACAAGGCTGACAAGACGTATGACTACGGGCCAAGCCAAATAAACAGTTGGTGGATTAAAAATAGCTGGAAAATACCCAAACTCAAAAAGATGAATGTCACCATTGATGGGTTAAAACATGATGCGTGCAATAATATCGAAATCTCCGCGATTATCATGCGCGACAACTTAAATGGTGCAGATAGTACATGGGTTGGCATTGGCCGTTACAACTCCTGGTCTGACGGCAATAATTTTGCTTACCGTATAAAAATATACAAAGCACTCAAAAAAATTGCCGCATCCAACAAAGAACTCACCGCAGCTCGATAGGCCTATTGCTCTAGGCCTCTATCTCTCCCCTTTTGTAGATCTTTCTCTACAGGCTGCTGCTGTTCAACCTCGGTGACTTGCTTTGGCACCGATAAATAACGCCAATCATCCAAACCTTGTTTTACCGCTTCAGCACCTTCCATCGCTAATATATCGTTATAGTCGGCTTTTTCTAGTCCGCTTGGTAACGGTGATTTTGCATCCTTAACCGTTATCCCTTTCTCTGACAACATATCTGCTGCCGCTTTTAGTCCATCGTTAGATCCCGCTCCTGGGCCATCGTTATCAGATGCAAAAAGAACCTCATCGGTGTTATGTCTTTCTGCTAAAAACCCAAAATTACCCATATTTCTATTATTGCCCACAGAAATATAGATATTGGCATCAGGTTCCGCCTCTATAAGGCTCGCTCCCGACTCAGGGCCTTCGGCAAAAATCAATTTATTGCTACTTCCTTGATGTATTTGAGCACTATGTCCCCATGAGCTTGCAATCGTTCGTTTCGGTACTTGTGCCTCAGGATGCTTCTTGGCCGTTTCTGGATCGAGATAAACAAGTTGTACTGATACAATGTCTCGTTCCTGGTTGCGAATCCCAACAACCAGAGCAGGCCGTGTTACATATTGAACCTTGTCTGTATCATCACGTACCGAATCAGGTGCTTCAGGATGAAACCTAAAATCAGCTTGACTTAAATTAGCACTGATTCCTCGATGCTCGCGCAAATAACGTTCTGCCAACGTACCATCTATGGGAGTAGCAGAATTCCAAACTCTATTTACTCGTTTAATAGCATATTGTGATTTTCGATTAGCCTCTGCGGTTTCTTTTCTTTTCTTTTCCTCCTGCTTAGCCAGTGCTTCTGGTGACATCGTCAGTTTAGTTTTTGTATTCGCATCAGGATCTATCCCTACCTGACCAGCAACATATTCAAGAGCCTGGTACCAGTCCTTTCCTGTAAGGTTAGACACGTAACCAATTAAATTATTATGGTATCCACGCTCAAAATCTCGCACCAATCCAAACTTAGAGCTAGTGGAATTAACATTTACGCGAACAGACCCATTTTTTTTACCAAACACGATTTCCTCACCTTTAGTGTTTTGCGTTAACCGATTGTTTTTTGTTTCCGATATAAGGGATTCAATAATAGATTCTACATTTAACATGGCTGCCTCAAGAACCTTATCCTTGTCCCAGTAAGGTCGATTGCTTTTGGTTTCCTTAGGTGCTGCTGGTTCCTTTGCTGTCGCCCCCTGGTTTGGTGCCTGGTTTGGTGCCTGGTTTGGTGCCTGGTTTGGTGCCTGGTTTGGTGCCTGGTTT
>MAAB01029585.1_pt1 | contig 61232 bp, 51 predicted proteins | sample 1115991 | NCBI WGS metagenome assembly MAAB01 (sample SAMN04961124, study PRJNA320927) | seawater metagenome | isolation source: sample BD02T18 sea water enriched with oil for 18 days | place: USA:Gulf of Mexico | collected 2013-07-27 | reverse complement strand
AACTTGCTATGACCGCCCCGAAAAACTCAATTGATTTGTCACAATACGGCATCAACGATGTTAACGAAGTTGTTTATAACCCATCGTATGAGTTACTTTTTAGTGAAGAAACTAAAGCTAGCCTCGAAGGTTTTGATAAAGGCGTAGTGACTGAGCTAGGTGCAGTTAATGTAGACACGGGAATATTTACCGGTCGCTCTCCTAAAGATAAATATATTGTTCGCGATGATGTAACTCGCGATACCGTATGGTGGTCTGATCAAGGTAAAAACGACAATAAAGCCATGACCCCTGAAACATGGGATCACTTAAAAGGTTTAGTAACGACACAACTTTCTGGCCAACGTTTATTTGTTGTTGATACTTTTTGTGGGGCTGATGAAGCAACACGCTTAAAAGTTCGTTTCATTACCCAAGTTGCTTGGCAAGCTCACTTTGTTAAGAACATGTTCATTCGTCCAACTGATGCTGAATTAGAAAACTACGAACCAGACTTTGTCGTAATGAACGGTGCTAAAACAGTTAACGATAAGTGGCAAGAACAAGGTTTAAATTCTGAAAACTTTGTTGCTTTTAACTTAACAGAAAAAATTCAACTAATTGGTGGTACTTGGTACGGCGGCGAAATGAAAAAAGGTATGTTCTCTATGATGAACTACTACCTTCCGCTTCAAGGTATTGCTTCTATGCATTGTAGTGCTAACGTTGGTAAAGATGGTGACACTGCAATTTTCTTCGGTTTATCTGGTACAGGTAAAACGACCTTATCTACAGACCCTAAACGTGAATTGATTGGTGACGATGAGCATGGTTGGGATGATAATGGTGTATTTAACTTTGAAGGTGGTTGTTACGCAAAAACAATCAACTTAAGCAAAGAGAATGAACCAGATATCTACAACGCAATTCGTCGTGATGCATTATTAGAAAATGTTACGGTTGATGCTGAAGGTAAAATTGATTTTGATGATAATTCAAAAACAGAAAACACACGTGTTTCATACCCTATACATCACATCGATAATATCGTTAAACCTGTTTCTCGTGCAGGCCATGCTAAGAAAGTAATTTTCTTAACTGCTGATGCTTTTGGTGTTTTACCACCAGTGGCCAAGTTAACGCCAGAGCAAACTGAATATTACTTCCTTTCAGGTTTCACCGCTAAACTAGCAGGTACGGAACGTGGTATTACAGAACCAACACCTACTTTCTCAAGCTGTTTTGGTGCTGCTTTCTTAAGCTTACACCCAACTCAATATGCAGAAGTTTTACATAAACGTATGGACGCTGTTGGCGCCGAAGCTTACTTAGTAAATACCGGCTGGAATGGAACTGGCAAACGTATTTCAATTAAAGCAACCCGTGCCATCATTGATGCTATTTTAGATGGTTCAATTGATGATGCCGAAACTGAAATCGTACCACTATTTAACCTAGAAGTGCCTAAGGTGTTAGCAGGTGTTGAAGGTGATATTCTTGACCCAAGAAACACCTACGAAGATGCTAGCATTTGGAATGATAAAGCAGCAGATTTAGCAAAACGTTTTATTAATAACTTTGATAAATTTACTGATACTGAAAACGGTAAAGCACTTGTTTCTGCAGGTCCTCAGTTATAAAGTATTAGTTTAAGGCTAGTTTTTAATTAGCTTTACACAAGATAGTTTAAAGCCAGCTGTTAATGTATTAACAGCTGGCTTTTTATTACTTCCATTTAATTAAATGACTAACGAACTCAAAAAAGGCAAATTTAAATAGCTTAAAAGTAGTGTTATCGTTAGAACACCAGAGGAAGGTAAACTTTTGCCTGTAAGCCACCCAAAGGTTTATTTGACAGTTCAACTTTACCACCATGAGTGTCCACAATTCGCTTGATAATAGCTAATCCTAAACCACTACCCTCTGTCCCCCTAGCGGTATCTCCTTGAGTAAATGGTTGAAACAATCGCTCAATATCTGCATCTGGAATACCAGCACCATTGTCACTAACGATGAAAAATGCATAGTCATTTTCTACGCCAGTGAACACTTCGATCTTATCTTCAGTATAACGAATGGCATTTTGTACCAAATTAGCTAGCGCGCGCCTTACCGCTACGTGTCGTAAAGGAATTTTAGCGCACTCACCTGGATGAAAAGTGATTAATCTATCGCTGGGTGTTTCTACGTTCAACACCTCTTCAACCAGAACATTTAAATCACCAAGCTCTGCTTTATCTTTCGAATCATGACGAATATAATCAATAAATTGATCGATAATATTATTCATATCATCAATATCCGTTTCAATGCCTTCCTTTAGAAAAGCATCTTGTTCGTGCATCATCTCACTCGCCAAGCGAATACGAGTCAAAGGTGTACGTAAATCATGAGAAATACCCGCCATAAGTAAATTTCGATCTTCTTCGAGCTGCTTAATACCTTTTGACATATGATTAAAGGCTTGAGTTACCGCCATAACTTCTGAGGTTCCACGTTCAACAAGAGGGTCTGGAAAATCCCCCCGACCAACATCTTCTGCCGCAATTTCTAAAGACTTTAACGGTCGATTTAGTTGTCGAACAAAAACCCAACCGCCCATCACACTTAATAAGCCAATGACAACCATAAAAAAGATTAGTGGTGAAAAACTCCCCTTTTCCATGCCAGTTAGCGGGATTTTTACCCAAAGGTGTGGTGCTTGAGGAGCTCGTATCCAAAAAAGATATTCATCCCCTTGTGAAATTCTTACTTCAGCAGGACCACCGAGTAATGCAGACATTTGTTCAGACCTATAAGGATATAACCCCGCATTGGCTAAACCAAAATTGTAAGCATCTTCTTCACGGTAAACACCAATGCCCGTTTCAATATGAAAGGCCTTAGCCATTTTAGGACTTAATTTAGCATCATCAATATCAATGAAAACGACACGTATTTGTTTAGCCAACAATTGATTCATTTGTTGCTGATTTGGCTCGATAACATAGAGCGCAAAAGAAATGTAGGAGACAATTTGATTGATAAAAAGCAGAAAACCTATCAATAAAACAGTTTGTCCAAAAGCACTACGCGGCAATATTTTCATATAAGTAACTTAACTTGAAAGAATAACGAGCATATACCCGTTCCACTGGAAATGCTCGCTTTAGCAAACCTGAACGATTCATACTTAAGGCACATTTTCTTTTAAAGGGTTATTCCCTAAAAAGAAAATGTAATACAGAGCATAATTTGAGCAGTTTTGTCTGTATACGTTTCTAACTCCCACTCAATCCCACATATTCAAGTGGATTGGAAATATAACTAAGCAGGACTACCATCGGGTACAAAGACATAACCTAAACCCCAAACCGTTTGTAAGTATCTTGGTTTAGCAGGATCTTCTTCAAGCATTCTACGCAGCCGTGATACTTGTACATCAATACTACGCTCGAGTGCTGAGTAATCTCGACCACGTGCAAGATTCATTAATTTATCACGAGATAACGGCTCTCGAGGGTGAGTGACGAGTGCTTTAAGCACCGCAAATTCACCGCTTGTTAAAGGCATACTAATATCATCTTTTTGCATTTCACGTGTCGCTAAATTTAAACGATAGCCACCAAAGCTAATGACATTCTCTTCTAATGCAGGAGCTCCTGGCGCTTCTTGGGTACGACGTCGCAATACCGCCTTAATACGTGCAAGGAGTTCTCTTGGGTTAAAAGGCTTAGGCATATAATCATCTGCACCTAGCTCTAAACCAATAATACGATCAACCTCGTCACCTTTCGCGGTTAACATAACAATAGGGATATTATTAGAGTTTTGACGTAAACGACGGCAAATGGATAAACCATCCTCACCAGGTAACATAAGGTCAAGTACTAATAAATGAAAATTTTCTCGTTCAAGTAAACGGTCCATTTGTTCGGAATTAGCGGCACTTCGCACGGTAAAACCTTGCTCAACTAAATATCGCTCTAACAATGAGCGCAAACGCATATCATCATCTACTACTAAAATTTTAGGTGTTTCTTGAGTCATTTGTTGTATCACCTTGCTCGGTTTCCTTTCATAATAAATATATATCTGATGCCAATCAACTTGCATGCTTGTCAGGGCACTTCGAATAACAGCGTTTATAAGTTAACGCTACTATAAGTGAAATTGCTAACAATAAGAAACTGGCAAAAGTAAAACAGTCTAAGTATTTGTTACAATTTATGTAATTTCTAGGCTAATCCCAATTATTTTAAATAATGAATACTTTGTTCCGTTACACATTGGGTGAAGCTTTTTTTGCGCTCACTATGTGAAAGAGAAGAAACAGCTTGTTTAACTAAGTGCATTTTTTGCTCACGCTCTGCTTTTGGTAAATGGGCAAGCTGTCCTTGAAAACAGCCCAACAAGCCAAAATTTAATGCCACATCTGACTGCATTGTATCTTCACCTAAACAGCGCCCAAGCTTTTCTGCTAATATATTTTTATCCATTTCTGTGATTAAGAAATTAAGCTTGTAGTCAGCCTTATCAAATTTTCTCACCTGATTACAAATGAAAAACATATCAGCAACGGCAACAACAGGTATTAACTGTTGATGTTGTTTACTAAAGCGCTTTTTCAACCATTCGTCATTTGCCTTTTCATGAGTAGGACTAACTCCAACAGATTCGCTTGCCGTATTCACAGAAAAAAACCACCATGCTTGGCTAGGAAATACGTAACAAGCGAGCACGATTAATAATAAATTTAACGGTATTTTCATATCACTAGGCTCTAAAAAATATACATTGAATTGAATCTCTCATAAGATATTGTGCACCACAGCTAAAACTAAGTATAGTTAACTTATGTTTAAAAAATGTAGGAAGTAATATGGCCAACTCACTAAAAACTTTAGTAAACCTGTTAATTATCACTATGGCATTATTTTTTACAAATAAAGGTGCACTCGCCAGTGGTCCAGTTAAAGAATTTGAACAAGCAATGGCACAACATAGAGGTAAAGTCATATATGTTGATTTTTGGGCTTCTTGGTGCGTTCCTTGCCGTAAATCTTTCCCTTGGATGAATGTTGTGCAGGCAAAGCATCAAGACCAAGGCTTTGTGGTACTGAGCATTAATCTGGATGCGGAGAAGAAACTAGCTAAAAAGTTTTTACAGCAAACCCCCGCTAACTTTGCCATTATTTATGATGCCAAAGGAAAGCTAGCGCAACAATTTCAATTAAAGGGTATGCCTAGCAGCTACCTATTTGACCGAAAAGGTAAGCTCATTAGTGCCCATTCAGGTTTTAATAGCAAAAAACAGCAACAATATGAAGGCGAAATTGAGCAAGCACTCGCGAAATAATGAATACCCAAGATAAAAAAATCGCTGTTAAACGAATATTTAACGCCTATTTAGTTCTAGCGTTCTTGGTGTACTTCATCCAAATATAAAGGCCACTTATTGATAGAACAATCAATAGCAAAGCAATAAGATCCATAAAAAATACTCCAAAAGCACCCAATATACGGCCACTATGGCTATCAATAATAATGCGTTCTAATGTTAGAAATTGAGCCCGATAAGCCAGTGTCGCTTGCTGTATTTCAGCATCAGAGGCTTTTTCAGGTAGCAACCAGTTTGGTGCAATTAACGGTTGAATAATTTGCCATTCAAAAAAATCACTATCCGTTTGAAAATAACCATTGGTACTATCAACAATCACCTGACCACTGTTAATACTCATTGCTTTAATCATTTCAGGTACACCCGATTCAGTACCGAGCATATCAACTAATTCACCTTTCAGATCATATAAATAAATACTTTGTTGAGTAGCAATAATAAAGACTTTTTGCTGATTATGCTTTAATGATAACTGGCCAACGCTCACCACTGCCACATCGCTTTCAAATAACAATGTCCCATTAAGCCAAACACTATTCTCAATCACTTGAATTGCTTGTTGCTGATAAAAGCGAACGTCTTGTGGGGCAGCAATGCCATAATGATCAAGTAACAGTGTGCTTTTAATCGGTTGGTGCGCTAGCGATAAACCATCGGTATGGTTAAGAGCGACTCCGGTAACAGATAAAAAAACAATGAAGAATGCTGCAAACACGCCTAACTTTCGATGCCATTTTCTGAAGGTGCGATTAAGGTGTTGAGAGAATGGTTTAACAGTTTTTTTCATAAGTAGGCAGCAACTAAATAAAGGCTTATTAGCGTATTAAACTAGATAATAAAAAATAAGTCGTTATTTTGCCTGAGCGTGGTCGTTTTAGCTAGTCTCGGTTTTAAAGAGTAACTTTAGTATTTAACCACAGAGCAAGTCTGGCCACTTTTGTAGTTGCTCTTACTGATAAGGTCGCGCCGGTAATGCCATCAATTTGCTGACTAAGGGCTTTGTCTTTTGTTAGTGTCGCTAGGGTAAATTGCTTACTAAAAAAGTCATGTCGAACTTCATCGCCACGGCTTTCCCTAAAGGTGAGTACTTTGAGCTGTTTAATTGCATCTTTATGAATATGAACGGCAATAGTGATAGGTTTTTCTTTACCAACTTCATTTAACACCCAAACGCTATCATGCTCTTTTTGCCAATAACGTACTCGCATACGATTGTATTTATGACTAAGTATGTCGGCAACATTTTTTCTATCTTCCGCACTTAACCACAGTACTTGCGCAGCAGGTACTTGCTCAGTAAAAACCCCTTTAAGGAATTCCTCTGGTGTTTGATATACTCCTTTAGCCATAACATTCATCGCCAAAAGACAGTATAAAAGCACAAAAAATAAAATTTTTTTCACTAGTTTACTCTTAGTTTTTCATGAATAGTTAACATATAAATAAGTCACAGTACAACTTAGCATGAACATAAATTTTCATTGGTAAAAAGCTCAACACTGCAAAAACAGTATTGAGCTAGTTAACTTAACAGCAGTATCTATTCTAAATTAGAATTGATAACCAAAGCCTAGGTTGAAGCCTTTTGAGTCTTTAGAACCACCTAAGTCTTCATAATCCGCTTTTAACACTACGTCTTCATGTAAAAAGTAGCTAACACCTACACTAGTTGACTCAACAGCAGTTGAATCGCTATTTCCTGCATTGTTATCATACTCTGCATAACGAGCAAAAACGCCAACGTTTTCACTTACTTTGTAAGACGGCTCAATATACCAACCTGTTTGCTCATCACGACCTAACGCTTTTGCTTCATCGCCATTGATGTCCCAACGGGCATACAAAGCACGTACGGAGAAATCATTTACTTGATAAACAGCATGCGCTTCTAACAATGTCGCATCTGCTTTATCAATAGGAGCGTCAAAGTTACTGCCACCTTGAGTAATATCTGTTTGATACTGAACTGTAGCAGCTAGCTCTAAACCAGTAATTGCTGTGTATTTAACACGACCCGTATATGCAAGGTTTTCTGCTTTTGCTTTAGCTACTTTTTGACGGCCATTACGAATTTTAAAGTCATCACCAACTTCTAAACCACTCGTCACGGCACCATCAAGGCTAACACCGCCAACAGGCTTGTAATTAAATGATAAACCAGCTTCCCACCATGTTGCAGGAATAATATTTTTCTCAACACCGTTACGTTCAACGCCGTAGAATGTTGGTGGCTCATGCGTTTCATTGATAAGACCGACAGGGATTAAGAACAAACCAACTTTAGAACTTGTCGTTTCATTAATATCAACTTCAACATAAGCTTGCTCAAGTTCAACTTCGCCCGGTTTACCATCGCCAGAAAGAGAATGTTCTAGTTCAAATTCAGAGAAAAAACGGATGCTATCTGAAAACTCATGCCCAAAAAACAAGACAAAACGGTGAAAATCTATCTTAGCATCTTGATCTTCATAGTTGTTGTAATGTAATTCACCATAGCCGCCAATTGTAGTGTTAGCAAACATACCACCATCGCTTTCAGCAACAACTTCAACTTGATCAGCCGTAGCTTCAAGTTTTTTTTCTGTTTCATTCAAACGTTGTTCTAGTGACTTAAGCACTTCTTGTTGTTGAGTGATGACTTTACGTAATTCAGTTGTTTCATCGCTAGCGATAGCTGCATTGCTTGTAAGCAAAGTTGCAATAACTGAGGCAATTAATGTTTTATTCATGTTATTTATCCAGAAAGTTATGTTATTTAATGTATCTTATATTTATTTTGCGACATTAAACCACAAACCAAACAAGAATCAATAGCATTTGCATTATTTATTAGATTAAAAAGTTATTTCTTGATTTAAATCAGAGAAATTATAAGTAAATATGCTACTAAAACGAAAAAAACCTATTTCAGAAATACTGAAATAGGTTTTTTAAAGAAAACACTGTTAATTATTTTTGCTGTATATGTACATCACGTTGTGGGAATGGAATGCTGATACCTGCTTTATCAAATTCAACTTTCACTTTTTCCATCATTTCAAAATAAATGCCCCAGTAATCTTCAGCCTTTGCCCAAGGACGAACAAATAAATTCACTGAGCTTTCACCGTGTTCACCAACCCAAATATCTACACCCTGATCTATAAGCACACGGTCATCAGCTTCAATTAATGTACGCAGAAGTGCTTTTGCTTTAACAATATCATCGTCATAACCAATACCAAAAACCATATCAACACGTCGTGTACCATTAACATTAATATTAGTGACACATCCATTTGACAATAGACCGTTTGGAATAATAATACGTTGATTATCAAAGGTTTTTAAGATGGTATTAAATATTTGAATTTCTTCAACACTACCCACATAACCTTGTGCTTTAATGGCATCGCCATTTTTAAACGGACGGAATAATAATATTAAGACACCACCAGCAAAGTTAGCCAAACTACCTTGCAATGCTAAGCCAATGGCTAAACCAGCGGCACCTAAAATAGCAATAAACGACGCGGTTTGAATACCCAGCATAGAAGCAATAATAATAATTTGAATTGCTTTTAATAAGGTCGTTAAAATACTTAATAAAAAACGATGTAAGGTAATCTCAACCTTTTTCTTTTCTAATCCTTTACCAACTAAGCTAAGCACTTTTTTGATAATAAAATTACCAATGAAATAGACAACGATGGCTAATAAAAATTGTACGCCAAATTGCAGCCCCATCTCACCAAGCAATTGCATATAATGTTCGATTTTTTCTATGTTGATTTCCATGAAAATGATATCCTAAGCCATGTTAAATAATAGTTAACTATGAAGTTAACCTTTAATTTACAATTGTAAGCTTTCTACAAAATAGTGTAAATTATAATCCGCTTTATTTTCAGCCTTCAGTGCACATTAAATATTAAACCTAACAAGGAGCCTCCTTCTGTATGGCAACCCTACTGTCTTTTTTTACCCACAAATTTTTTAAAGTATTGTTAGCTTTATATTTAGGCCTGTTTTTTAGTATTTGGTTAATTTCTTCTCCCGTAGCAAAGCACTTTATTACCCCTGTTTTAGCTAAGCATCAATTACAGCTAGCAGAGAATGCAAGTATTCGATTTAATCCATTCTTGATGCGTCTTACCCTAAATGATATAGACTTATCAAGTACAAAAAGCAAGCAACAAGAGACTGTGTTTGCCCTAAAAGAATTAACATTACAAGTGGCTTTATGGCAACTAGCATTTGATAAAATCACCTTGAGTAAATTTTCACTTACTCAAGGTAAACTGAGAGTAGTTCAGCATGCTGACCACTTAATTATTGCCGGTATAACAATTCCCTCTGCAACAGAAGAAGCTGAGTTCAGTACTAAGAACACGACTGAAGTTACCGAGCAACAAATTCATGAAGAAAGTAGTAATGAGGTAGCAACAAGTTTTCCTTACCAGCTAGTATTACCAGATTTTATCTTAGAGCAGTTTGCAATTGATTTTGAAATCAATAATCACAAGACAAGCAATAAAACTCATCATATAACGATTGAACAACTGACATTGAGTCAAATAAAGGCCACTGAAACCAAGCAAGAAGGTAACTTAGCGTTAACAGCTTTAGTTGATAAAACCCAATTATCATTCACCGCAAAAACGCAGTTATTATTTGGAAAAGGTGATATTTACAGTAATTTACTCATCAAAAACTATCCTATTGAAAAGTTAGCACAGCATGTCGAGCAGCTGACTGAATTAAAAGGCGCGGTCTCTTTTAAAAGTCAGCAAACAGTATCTCTGGCAGAGCAAGGGATAAATTTTAGGCTACAAAATGCTAACTTCGTATTACAAGATCTCTTGTTAAGTATGGCTGAGCAACGCTTTACTCTCCAGCGCTTACAACACGATTTCTCTGATATTGAAGTCGACCTTAAAGATAACAAGATTACTCATTTAGCAGGCAAGAGCAGCATAACACTAACCGATGCCCTTCTTAGACAAAATAAGAGCAAAGCAACAATTGCCGCATTTAAACAGCTTAGCTTAGATGATATCAACTTTTTGTTAGATGATGAGCCCAGTATTGATATTACCGATATTGTTTTAGATGATTTATTATTTTCTAAGAAAGCGACTCTTGCTGATACGGTAGCCCAAAAAGCAATGGATAAAATTAACAAACGTGCTGCAGAAGATGGGCTTGATATCGCAGCGGCAGCCATTGTGAAACTGCCACCGGTTATACAACTAAAGCAATTAACGTTAAACAACCTACATATTCACGAAAAAAGTATTGATATCAATAGTATTATTTTTGATACCTTAACCGGAGAAATTATTGTTAAGGAAAACAAAGATATTGCTAACTTAATTCTTTTAGATGACAAATCAAGTGATGAAAGTGCTACAGAGCCTAAGATTATCGAAGAAGTTGTTGCTATCGAGACTGAACTCGAAGCAGAAGCAGCAGAAGTGAAACGCGAAGCTTTTGTTTTCAGCTTCAAAGAGCTTCGCTTTATTAATGAAAGTTCATTTGCTTTTACCGATTTTAGTGTTGATCCAATTTATCAGCGGACTTTATTTCTAGATACCCTCGATGTCGGAGCATTGAGCAATAGGAAAGAGAATAAACAACAGAAAACACCTTATACACTAGTGGGTCGAAGTAATAAGTATGCCAACTTCAGCTTATCAGGCTATGTACAGCCTTTTACAGACATAGCAACTTATCACCTAAAGGGAGATTTTAAAGAATTTTCATTACCTGCTATTTCATCTTACTTAAAGGCCTCAACGGGCATTGAAGTGAAAACGGGTCAACTCAATACCGCTGTTGACTTAACCCTTACAGATGATGAAGTTGATGGAAATATTATCTTGCTGCTTCAAGCATTAGAGACCGCCTTGGTTGATAGTGAAGAAGCAGGTAATCTAATTGATCAAGGTGCATTACCATTAAATATGGCTATGGGTATGTTAAAAGATAGTGATGGAAATGTAGAACTTGATGTCCCATTAAGTGGCTCTATCTCTGATCCAAACTTTGGTTTAAGCAGCATTGTGACTTTAATTACCAAAAAAGCCATTATGTCAGCAACACAAGACTATTTAATGACCACTTTTGTTCCATATGCCAATATAGTTTCTATTGCAATAACGGCGGGTGAATTTGCCTTAAAATTACGCTTTGATGATTTAGAATATCAAGTAAAGCAAGTTAAACCGGACGATCGACAAAGCGCCTACTTAAATGATTTTATCGCCTTAATGCAAGATAAGGAAGATACTCGTGTAACGATTTGTGCTATCAGCACACCAGCAGATATTGGCCTAGAAGGAGGAGTTTCTGTAGAAAATAAATCAGATATCAAAAAATTACTCGAGATTGGTGAACAACGTGAACATGCTTTTAAAGATCATTTAATTGAACAAGGCAAAATTGATTCATCAAGGATTTTATTCTGTAAACCTCAAATAGACAGTGACGTAGGTGCAATACCACGCATCGGAATATCTGTTTAAATAATGGTTACCAATAACAATTCAGTGTAGTAATATCAATTAGTTAAATAAACTAGCTAAATAAAAGGGAAGTATCAGATGAAAGGGTCTAGTCAATTTTTTATTGCGTTATTGTTATCATTATTTTTCTATAGTCATGCTTTGCAAGCAACAGATATTCAAACAACTGGCCAAGAAATAGTAAAAAATAAACACGGTAAACTTGTCTGGGCTGACTTATACACTGGCGATGTTGAGGCTTCACTTAAGTTTTACCAGCAGACCTTTGATTGGACAGTTAAGTCGTTTGCAAAGGAAAAGAGCAAATATCATTTACTCTACGATAATGGTCTAGCGGTTGCCGGCGTACTTGAACGTGATTCAAATCGTAACAAAACAGATAAGGCCTTATGGGTAGGCAGTATAGATACCGATAATGTCTCAAGTAGAAGTGATCGAGCGGCTAAAAACAATGCCACCATCATTTTAGCGCCTCATGACTTTACCCTTTACGGCAAAAGATCAGTGTTAGCAGATCCGCAAGGCGGCATTATTGCTTTACTTGAGTTAGACCTTACGAACAAAAATCATAAGAAGATAAGTAAAAAGTGGGATTGGGCACAATTGTTTAGTACCAATACCAGACAAGCAGCTATGTTTTATCAAGACACTTTTGGTTACAGCCTAGAAGCGACTAATACTGACAATGATAGCTTCTTTCTGATACAAGCAGAGATGATACAAGCAAGCATTGTTAAACTACCCGAATCTTTTGAGCAAAGAGATCGTTGGGTCAACTTTATTGAAGTGAACAACCTCTCGACCACATTAACCAAAGCCAAAAACAACGGCGCAACTGTTATTTATCACCCCATAGACAGAGGCTTAGCCATCATTGCAGATCCTAACGGCGCGTTACTTGGTTTAACACAGCAGGAAAGTGAATAATGAAGCAGTTTAAGACCTTTCTACTCGCCGCTACTGTTGTTTTTACTACGCTTTTATTAACCGCGTGTGAAAATACTCATGTCAGTGGCTCAGTGAGCTATGGTATGGGGTATGGCGCTGGATATCCCATGTATTATGGTAACAGTTATCATCGCCATACTAACGTTTTGGTAGTTAAACCAGCGAGAAAGAGTCGGTCAAGACCGGTAAGAGCTCAAAGACGTTAATCCTGTTTACATAACTTATACGTCACTACGCATGTTTGAAGAGAGGCGCTTTTGAAAATAATGACACGCCAAGATAATTTTATTTATCTCACTTTTGCTTTAATTTTATTATTACTTGGTACCTCATTAGCTCAGCAGTTTTTTGAGGGGTCAGTACAACGGTTAGTGCAATCGGCCACGATCGTGACACTGCTAGTGGCCGTTTGGGGGGTAGACTCAAAAGACTTCGTGCTTCGTAAAACCTTCATATTCCCTATCGCTATTTTGTTTTTCTCATTTTTTGGTGCTTGGCTAGATGATGCAGGATTTGATCAAGTATATTTACTTTTACTACTAAGCTTTTTTATCTCCAGTGCCCTGCGTACTGCTAAACAGGTACTATTTACTGGCGATATCGACGGGAATAAAATTCTAGGGGCAATTTGCTTGTATTTATTAATGGGGCTTATTTGGGCTGTACTCTATACCTTGATTCAACTGACCTTTCCGGAGTCATTTACTAACATAAGCAGTAACAATGAATGGTTTAGCTTATTCCCTGATTTTATCTATTTTTCATTTGTTACTATCACAACATTAGGTTTTGGCGATATTTCACCTTTATTACCTATTTCAAGGTTCTTAGTTTATTTTGAAGCAATCGTTGGACAATTTTACTTAGCGATATTAGTTGCGAGTTTAGTGGGATCACATATGAGTAATTTTGGTGCAAACCATAACTCATTTCAACATAATTCACCTCAACAGAGTTCGACTAAAAATAATCATTTGAATAATGCACCGAATGAACCACCTAACGAGGGTTCCTAGTACATATCCACCAAACAAACATTATAAAAAGTAATTAACGTAAGGAAACTTCAATGAAAAACCAACAAGAGTTAACCAGTGATCAGGCTTTCAACCGCCGGGTTATTGATATTGCCATTAAGCTTGCCGCCATGGCCATGATCATCCTATGGTGTTTTTCTATTATTAGGCCTTTTATATTAATTACCATTTGGGCAGCTATTTTAGCCGTTGCTTTATACCCATTGCATGAAAAACTTACAGGTGCACTTAAAGGCAATAAAAAAACTGCTTCAACCATTATTGCCCTAGTAGGAATATCACTTATCGCTATTCCATCAATTAACCTATCTTCTTCCGCTATTGATTCCGCCCAACATATTTACACAGGTATTGAAGAAGGCACATTAAAAATACCCGCGGCTGACGAAAGCATCAAAGAATGGCCTGTTGTGGGTGAAAAATTATTTAACCTTTGGCAAGATGCTTCGCAAGATATCCAAAAAGTTGCTGGTCAATACCCTGAGCAACTTAAATCCCTTTCAAGCACCCTACTGTCAGCTGTCGCTGGTATAGGTGGTGGTATATTACAATTTATTGTTTCATTAATTATTGCGGTAGTCTTTATGGCTAAGTCAGGCCCATTACATCAAGGTGTGAGTAAATTAATGCGTCGCCTCATGAATGATTTTGGCGATAGAACAATTAGTACCACTATTGCTACTATTCGCAGTGTTGCTACTGGCGTATTGGGTGTTGCCGTTATTCAATCACTGTTGTCAGGTGTTGGTTTAATGATTGCAGATATCCCTGGAGCTGGTATTTGGGCAATTGCGGTACTTATTTTAGCTATCGCGCAACTACCACCTATCATTGTTTTAGGTCCAGTTGCCGCGTATTACTTTACCGTTGCAGATACGACACCTGCTGTTATATTTTTAATCTTTAGCATTATCGTTAGTGCAAGTGATGCTTTTTTAAAACCACTGTTTTTGGGACGTGGCATGAGTATCCCAATGTTAGTCATTTTACTGGGCGCTATTGGTGGCATGTTACTTTCTGGCATTATTGGCTTGTTTGTTGGCGCAGTCGTCTTGGCATTAGGCTATGAATTAATGATGGATTGGTTAAGCCATACCCCAGAAAGTAAAGAAGAAACTAGTGAGCTTGAACAGAACTAATTTTAAGTCTGTCTAATTAGCAGTTCACGTGATTAATGACGTGAGCTGTAATATAAAAAAGCGGCATACCCATTATTGTATATGCCGCTTTTTGTTATTTGTTTTTCTATTGATTATTCAAGGTAACTGGTAACTTACCTTGTGCTTTCTTTTCATCAAAAATTACTGCCATGCTGGCATTAAACCCAGGACTGATTACTTGCTGGAAGTCGGATTCAAAAAGTCTATCATCAAAATTTAACAATACGCTATCTGCAAGTTCACTGTACTCATTGATTAAAAAGGGTGAACCTTTCGCAATGAGAATTGAGGGCGTTATTAATTTGCGCGCTAGTGTTAATTGCTGTTTTAAAAAGGTTGAATAAGTCAGTTTATTCCGTTGCTGAGCAGCGCTGCCATAACTTGGAATTAAATCATCCATACCACCCAAATCCACTAAACTAGCCGTTTTGATATCAACAGTAGCAATAACGACATCCGCTTGCTTGATCAACGACTGCATTTGTATATTGGACTCACTATTCTGGTCGTTAGTATCAGCAATAAAATGGCTAACATTGATTTGAGCAACATCACTTGTCGATCGTGAATTTTGTATCACCTGATTTAGCGCATAAGTTAAAGCAGCAAGCTCCTGCTGATTTGCGACAATAAGGTGTAATCGTTTAATCCTAGTAATATTAAGGGGTAACACTTGATTCGTTTTTAACAACGTTATTGCCGCGTTGGCAAGTGCTTGTTCTGTTTTAATATGATTTTCGCTGGCAATGACCGCATTAGCTAATAATAGTTGCTGTGATACTGATTTACTGTTTTCTTCAACATATTGCCGCTTATATCGATTTAATCTCGCAATAGATTGCTTGAATTCAGCTAATTGATATTCATTTAGTTCAATACGCGATGATAAAACCTTAGCCACTGCTTTTATAAAGCGATAAAAATTATCAATATCTGTAGGTGTTCTCACTTTAAATGGCATTAAGGCCAGATCGGCCCCCGCTACAAAAGTTTCTACAACGGCTTCAACTTCTGTGAAAAAATGAGTAACTCCTGCCATATCAAGGGCATCTGTTGCAATAATACCTTCAAACCCCATTTCCTCTCTTAATAATGTCGTTAAAATTTTGCGAGACATGGTGGCAGGTCGAATCAGTTTTTCGCCACTTTTACTGACAAATGAACTGTTATCAAGGGCTGGATATTGAATATGAGCCGTCATAATCATGGCAGGCTTAGCGTGTTCAATTGCCCAAGCAAAGGGAGCCAAATCAACCTTATCGATGGTCGCTCTATCATGGTCAACTCGAGGTAAGCCTAGGTGACTATCGACATGGGTATCTCCGTGACCAGGAAAGTGCTTCAATGTCGCCATTACCCCTTGTGCCTGGATGGCGCTAACCGCGCTCACTCCTAACTCTGAGACTTGGCTTGCCGACTCTCCAAAAGATCGCGTATTGATCACTGGATTATCAACATTGGTATTTACATCAATAACGGGGGCATAGTTATTGTTAATACCTAAAGCTTTTAACTCTTTTGCAATAACGGCATTAACTTGCGTAGCAAAATGAGTACCGTGTTGAGGGTAACTAGCGCCAATAGCCATATTGCCAGCAAAGCCAGTCATTTTAGCAAAGCGTGCTACTCGACCGCCTTCTTGATCCATTGAGATAATCAAGGGTTTTCCATGGGCTGACTTTACAGCTGCCTGTTGAATATCATGAGTTAACTTAACCACTTGCGCTATCTCTTGCACATTTTCAGCAAATAAAACAATGCCACCGACATTACTGATACTGATCATTTGCGCAAGTTCTGTCGGTAACTCTGTTACCGCTTGTCGACAATGTTTCGACGTTGGCACACTGGTTTTGCCGTTTATATCCGAGCAAAAGTAGCGAATATCAAGCGACATTCTTTGGGCGACCGCTCGCTCAAAGGGGGTAAATGACAAAATACTAGTGGAGTTATTGATCATATTTCTTTCTTCTGCCTGACTTTGACAAGCGCTAAGCGCAATTGAAACCATCATTATAAGCGCGCTTAATGATAAATAAGTTTGCTTATTGCTCGGTAAACTACTCGATAAACGATTGAGTAATTTACCTGTTAAAGAAGCCGTTAAGTTGATGGGGCGATTAGCCATTAAAATAAATCCTACTGAGTAAAAGCGAGAACATATTTTACCAGTTTATTAATGCCGACCGCCGCTTCACTGATCGATTCAGCAAGCATATAGGCTGGTGTTGTAACTATTTTATGTGCTTCATCAATCACGACATCAGCAACATCACAATCAATATGGGCTAAACCTTTGGCGGAAATTAATTTTGCTGTCGCAGTATCTTTACCAATAGTTCCCTTTACGCCCGCCGGATAAATCAAAGGTAATAAAGCAGGGGCAATACACATAAAGCCCGCTGGTTTTTCGACCTTAGCAAACGCTTTAGCTGCGGTTAGTACTTGCTCGTTTACCCTATAATTATCATTGTTTAATGCAAAACTACTTAAGTTTTTCGCCGCACCAAAACCACCAACAAATATAATACCATCAAATTCTTTTTCATTAAGCTCTGTTAAGTCTTCTACATCACCACGGCCAATACGTGCGGCCTCAACGAGTACATTACGACTTTCATTTTCGCTCACCTCACCGGTAAGATGGTTAATTACATGGTGCTGAGCGATATTTGGTGCAAAACAACGATAAGTGGCGCCTTGTTGTGATATCGCGAGTAATGTAAGAACCGCTTCTTGGATTTCACTGCCATCATAAACACCACAACCACTGAGAATAACTGCTATATTTTTCATCTTTAATCCTTACTTTTAATCTATTTTTTATCATTAAACCATATCATTAGCTGGCAACTTAATACTAGCAGTACCGCGAAGAACATTAACAAAGCGAATGGCTTCGAACTACCATCGTAAAAGTACGCTAAAATAGGTCCCGCTAACGCACCAATTCCCCAACGAAGGGTACCAATGACTGCTGTAACTGTCCCGGAATGCGCTGGAAATTTAGTTAATATTAAGGCATCACTATTTACCGCTACCATGGAAATACTGCCCATAAGTGGAAAGATAGCGACAACAGTATAAATTAATGATAATTCAAATATATTAACCAGCATCAATGTGGTTGCAGCGATTGTGGCTATCGTTAAGCCAAAGCGTAACATTGTCCTTGAACCTTTGCGTACTACAAAACGGGTATTAGTAAAATGTGCTGTCATTAACGCTAATATATTTAACGCAAACAACAAACTAAAAGTGTATTCTGACACGCCAAAAATAGTTAAGTAGACAAAAGGAATAGCAGTAAGATAAGCAAAAAAAGCCAATGAGATCATCATTGATGAAATGATATCTAAACGTGCTTCTGCATTGCTCAACACTATTTTATAGCGCTGTATAAAGCTCATCTCAATTTTTTTATCAGTCTCCCCTACAGGCAATGACACTATGCTCACATTAGGTAAATAGTAGCTGACAAGCACTAGTACAATAAGGCTGTAAGCTGCTAATACATAGAAGATAAGTTGCCAGCTATGAGCTAATAACAAGACACTACCTATGCTCGGTGCAATCATGGGGGCTAACATCATAATCATACTGACATAGGATAATCCTTTCGCTGTATCCTTGCCGTAATATTCCCGTACGGCACCGGGAACAACGACAGTTGCTGCACTACTGACAAAAGCTTGAAAAAATCTAATCGTAAGAAATTGTTCTATGTTACTGACAAAAGGTAGTAACAGGCTAGCAATAAAAAAACCGCCTATACCCAACAATACCAGGCTCCTACGAGGATATTTATCGGCCATAGGGCCAAATAAGATTAAACCAAGAGCATAACCTAGTAAGTAAATACTTAAACTATTTTGCACCATACTCATGGGTGTATTGAAGTGTTTTGCTAGCGTTGGCATCGCTGGTAAGTACATGTCCACCGCCAGAGGTGAAACGGCTAATATTGATGCTAATAAAGGCAATAATAACTTTAAAGAGACGTTAAGCTGCTCAGGAACTAGAGGCATATTTCCATGTCGCAATGAAGCATTATTATTCGAGACTTTTTTACCTAACACTTGCGCGTTTTTTTCTGTCATTTTTCTTCCAACAATTGTGCTGCTTTTTGCTTGATTGTGTATTCATAAACCAATTGACCTAATACCTTAATCGCGGTTTCAACATCTTCTCCCCATTGCACACCATAACTCACCCTCATATAGTTTTGATACTTTCCAGAAGGAGAAAAAATGGCTCCAGGGGCGAAGCTAACCCCCTGTGCTAATGCTTGTTGAAAAAACTCACCCGTTTTCACGTGCGATTGACAACGTAGCCAAAGCACACTGCCCCCTAGCGGTTTTGAAATACAGACTTCGGGAGGGAAATGCTCTGCAATTAATGCCCGCATTCGCTCACAGTTGTATGCTAATGTCTTTCGTAAGACACAAAGATGACGATCGTAATCGCCACTCAGTAGATACTCATTTAATGTCCATTGCTGCAACATGGGTGTCGAGGCCGATTGAGCTCGTTTAATGCGTTTGGCTTGCTCTTCAAACTTACCCGGTAATAGCCAGCCAATGCGATAACCTGGCGCTGCTGTTTTGGAAAAAGACGAACAAGTCATCACCAATCCCTTCTCAGAATATAATTGAGCAGGTTTTGGCTTACTAGCACTGAAGTATATTTCGCTATAAACTTCATCTTCAATCAAAGGGATGTCGTGTCTCTCTAATAGAGAAACCATCGCCTGACGTTGTTCATCAGTTTTCATTGATCCTAACGGATTATTTATCGCAGTTGAAAATAAACAGGCGGTGATTTCATATTGGTTAATTGCTTCCATTAAGTCTTCGAGACAAACACCATCTTCCGTGCAGGTATACACCTCTAATGCCCTCATGCCTAAGCTTTCAATTAACTCAATAATGCCAAAAAAGCACGGCGACTCAATGGCAATAACATCACCACGTTTTGCTACACATTGCAGGGCAATAGAGAGTGCTTCTTGCGCACCATTGGTGATAACAATATCATCAGGGTTTATTTCAACACCTTGTTCTTGATAACGAAATGCTAATTGCATACGTAACTTTGCATCACCCGTTACAGGACCATAACTAACAGCTTTTTCTGATACTTTACTTAATACCGATCGCATTAATCTAGCGAGAGCTTTATCAGGTGGGTGAGCTTGAATTGGGTTTGAAATGCCCAAGGCAACTGTATCAGGTAAATGTACTGCCGCATGAACCTGTTCAATCATACTGCGACTTTGCACTTCGACTGGGTCACATTGCGCCCACTTAGCTGGCCTTGGTTTTAATGTACGAGCTTGTACAGCTTGCAAATAATAGCCCGACTGTGGTTTTGCACAGACTTGTCCTTGTCTTTCCAATTCAATATATGCCTGCTTAACCGTGGGTACACTTATGTCAAACTGGCGGCTTAATTTACGTAAGCTAGGCAACTTATCACCGGGATGCAAGGCACCTATTTTTTGTTGGTGCTCTATAAAGTCAATGACTTGTTGATATAAGTATGCCGAAGAGCTCTTATCTAATAATTTCATTTTCATGGCCTTTATTAGCAATAAAACTGTATAGGTTGCATTTTCATATTTTTGTATATGTTATTAAATCAAAATACCAATACAATGTCACGCTTATGCTATTAAGTCCTAATCATGGAGTGGCAAAGTAAATGAACAATACTTTTTTATACGTTATTACCGTCATCATTTGGGGATCAACGTGGATCGCCATTAATTACCAGTTAGGTGAAGTTGCTGCTGAAGTCTCTATTGTTTACCGTTTTGGACTCGCGGCTTTGTGTATGTTTGCATATTGCCGTTACAAAAAATTGCCGTTAACATTTGCAATAAAGCAACACCTGCAGCTATTTGCCTTTGGTTTAACTTTATTTGGTTTTAATTATTATTTACTTTACAGCGCACAGGCTCATATTAATTCCGCATTAACCAGTATTGCCTTCTCAACCTTGATGATGGTTAATATACTTAATGCACGCATTTGGTTTAAAACACACATCTCTAGCCAGGTTTATTATGGTGGTGCACTTGGGTTACTAGGAATTGTCACCTTATTTTGGCCACAAATTAGAAGTGTCCATTTTGGCGACAGTACTTTATTGGGTTTAGGTTTTTGTCTCATTGGTGTGATGTTCGCTTCGACTGGCAATATGATTTCAATTAAGAATCAACATGACAAAATACCAGTATTACCGGCCACAGCTTGGGGTATGATGTACGGCTGCATATTTATGTTTCTTGTTGCACTTAGCCAAGGTCAAAACTTTAACTTTTCATTCACCTTTGAATACATCAGTTCATTATTGTATTTATCAATATTTGGTTCCGTTATCGCATTTGGATCTTATTTAACTTTATTAGCACGCATCGGTGCACATAAAGCCTCTTACGCAACGATTATGTTTCCTGCAGTCGCTGTAGTTATTTCAAGCTTTGTCGAAGGCTTTATTTGGGATAGTTATACTTTTATTGGCTTAAGTTTAATGTTGGCCGGTAACTTAGTTGTACTTGCTAAACCTGGTTTATTGAAACGTTTGTCACCGACCAGTTCAAAGCTGACAAACTGTAGTACAACAAAGTAATAATACCTAGATTTAGGCGGTTAATATGTTAATACAAAGTACAAACTTGCTATAATATCTGCCCGTTATCACTTAATCTGCATCTTTACTGTGTACTTTGGATGGTAACGAGTATATAAGTCGTTTAAAATAATGACAGATAGATTTAATTTAAACTTAGCCAACCCACTTTTAAGTAATTTAGGTAACCTAATGCAACGACTAGCCCCAGCTTTACGTCAAGACAATGTACCTCTTGATTTAATTTCATTAATCAAAACTATTTTAGCTGCTACGAAAGAGATTTCGTTTCGTGTTAGCCAAGGCCACTTGGGTGACGTGATGGGCTCAACTCTTGATGAAAACATTCAAGGTGAAGTTCAAAAGCAATTGGATGTGGTTGCCAATGAGTTATTCAAAGATATTTTACTCGAATCTGGTTTCGTTAAAGCGATTTCATCTGAAGAAGAAGATCACTCAGTTGCTGGAGATGAAAATGGCAAATATATCGTTTCTTTTGATCCCCTCGATGGAAGCTCTAACATAGATATCAATTCATTAATTGGTACCATTTTTTCTATACATGAAGCACCTAAAGAGTTGGCAGCGGGTGATGATGACATGTTTAAGCAATCGGGTAACAAGCAAGTTTGTGCTGGTTATGTGCTTTATGGCCCATCAACGATGTTAGTAATGACAACAGGTAGTGGCACGCACTTCTATGTACTAGATAGAACCCATGGTGGTTTCTTGTTAGTAGAGCGAAATGTGCAAGTACCTGTTGATACAAATGAGTTTGCGATTAACATGTCTAACCAACGTTTTTGGCAAGCACCTATGCAAAATTACATTGCTGACTTAATTGCTGGTGATACTGGCCCGCGAGAGAAAAACTTCAATATGCGTTGGATTGCAGCCATGGTTGGTGATATTCATCGTGTATTATGCCGTGGTGGTATTTTCACTTACCCTGCCGATAGCAAAAAGCCTGAACAACCATACAAACTTCGCTTAATGTATGAAGCTAATCCTATGGCATTCTTACTTGAACAAGCAGGCGGCCTAGCAATGACTAGCCAAGGACGAATTATGGATATTGAACCAGAGAGTATCCATCAACGAGTTGAAGTTATTATGGGTTCTAAGAACGAAGTTGAGAAATGCTTGAGCTACTATAAGTAAGATTTACTGAAAGTTAGATTCATAAAAAAGGCTTAGTGATAAGCCTTTTTTATTGCTAAAGCCCACTGTGAATTGGCTTTTGAATGCTATAATTGAAACGCTTTTCCATTCATCGTTAGTTGGCTTTGAACATATTTAGCTTCCACCGTAATTTCATTATTTTGGCGGTTTACGTAACCTTGTTCAACAAAGTTATCTATCATAGGCGCCAGACCTAATTCACTCAAAAATTCCATCGGTGCCTTACCTTTAGCATCAGCTTCTAACGCGCTAATCAAAGCCGATGAATTTAAGTTTGCACCATCAAATAAATGTTTATTTATATTAAAATTAAACTCAGTCTCTACTTTTCCTTGTTCAGTAACAACACTTAAATCCGTTATTTTCAAGTTAGGATCTTTTGCAAGTATTTTTTCTGTCAGCCCTGTTAGCACATTGAGGCTTTCTTCAGAGTCATATTCACCAGAAGCACTCCTCGACAAATTAGCCATAGCCGTGTTTAATTCCTGTAAAGCATCAACATCAATATTTGCTAACACAATCGCTACGTTTGGCTCTGTAAAGTATTGTCCTGAAGCGCTAATTTCATTCGCTTGATAGTTTAAGGCAAGTGCTAATAAATCATTATCTAATGAAACCTCACTGGTTAAGACTGCTTGGTCTACAGAAAAAACTTTACTGTTTTCGTTATAAACATTAAGCCCTGCGACTTTAAAGAGAGCATCACCCGTTAAGATTGCTGTCCCTGCGAGATAATCCCCGCTAACCACCTTTTGCTTAGTTGACATGCCAACAGCACCGATGACTAGACGTTCATCTTGCCCATTAACTTCTAAGCCTCCCCATGAGAAGTTACCGCTAATATATTCATTATGACTCAGGCTAAATTGCATAGAAGCGGGCTCTGACACAATCAAGCCATCGATATCTTGATAACTAATTTTATCTGTATCAATAAAAGTGGTTACCGCTTTATTAAAACCAAGCAACCCACCGACATGCAGTTTTTCGTTAATAATTTCAACTATATCTTCATCAACATCAAGCGCCGAAAACTTAAATTTTACCGAGGAGTAACCTAAAGCTAAATGCCAGCTTTGCTCTGTAATAATGACAGGGCCAAAAGAAAGGCTTTCTTCTAAAATAACCGTTACATCAGCGATGCTTTTATCATCTACAACGATGGTCATTTCTGACACAACATCAGCACCGAACCAACCACTATGATATTCACTGGTGGTCAAGTTAAAACCATCCGTTTCATTAAGTTTTCCAACGATACGCTCTCGTTCTGTTTCAACAACAGAACCAATGAATTTAGGCGCTATAAGTAAACTTGCTAGCAATAAAACCATCGCGATATATAATTTTTTCATTTTTAAAATTCCCTTTTATAAATAATTAAATTTAATATTCCTTTATCATAATGAACGTTGACGTACCATTTCAAATAAACATATACCCGTAGCTACTGAAACATTCAAACTAGAAACACTGCCTGCCATTGGAAGTTTCACCAGTTGATCACAGTTTTCACGGGTTAATCGACGCATGCCTTTCCCTTCAGCGCCCATAACAAGGGCCATAGGCCCTGAAAGCTTAACATCATACAAACAAGTATCTGTCTCACCTGCGGTACCAACAACCCATACACCTTGCTGCTGCAGCTGCTTCATTGTTCTTGATAAATTAGTGACTTGCACCAAAGGTACACTTTCGACTGCCCCGACTGCCACTTTGCGCACGGTAGGTGTTATTTGCGCGGCATTATCTTTTGGAACAATAATGGCTTGTACGCCGGCGGCATCGGCATTACGTAAACAAGCGCCCAAATTATGTGGGTCTGTTACACCATCTAGGATAAGAAAAAATGGCGCGATAGATTTCTTTTCCGCAGCACGAATGATGTCATCCAAATCATTCTCTGTATAACTTTTCCCAGGTCTTACACGCGCCACCACACCTTGATGTTGCTCTCCTTCACTTTTATCATCAAGTACTTTACGACTTACCATTTGTGAGCCAATACCGTATTTTCGTGATAAATTAATTATCGGCATCATGCGATCATCTTCTCGGCCTTTTAGCAGCCATATCTCAATGAAGCGCTCTGGAGCTGCGTTAATTAAAGCACTAACTGCGTGAATACCAAAAACTAATTCTTCATTTTTTGCCATAATTTTTCTCTGTATTTAATGTAATAGCCTGAGTGATTATCAAAATATTAATGATTACTTCGCTGCATTTTTACGGGCATTTTTCCCTGGGCGCTTTTTGCGAGCACTGCGTTTTTTCGCCTTGCTTTTTTCTTTTGGTTTGCCTTTAACACCACTCTTAGACCCAGATTTTTTAGACTTTTCCTTGGGAGTAGAGCCGTTAGTCAGTTCTTTTTTCTCAGGTATTTTGCTTGAACGATGAGCGCTTTTGCCTCTAGACTTTGCTTTTTTTGGGCTTTCAATCTCTGCGCCCTCAAGTCGTAAATCTATTTTCTTCTCATCAAGGTTAACCGCTGCAACTTGTACTCGAATTTCATCGCCAACACGGTACTTTTTGCCACTATGCTCTCCAGTCAAGCACATACGAACATCATCAAAATGATAAAAATCACGACCAAGAGAAGTGATATGAACTAAACCTTCAATATGTAAATCTTGTAAACGAACAAACATACCAAAATTAGTGACGGTAGAAATAACACCTGTAAAGCAATCGCCTACATGATCCTGCATAAATTCACATTTGAGCCAATCAGCAACATCGCGTGTTGCTTCATCAGCACGTCGCTCTGTCATAGAACAATGTTCACCCAATTCAATCACTTCTTCTAAAGAGTATTCATAACAACCTGCATTAGCAGCATTTTCAGCTTCTTTTTCTAAAATAGCTTTAATAACCCTATGTACTACTAGGTCAGGGTAACGACGAATAGGTGAAGTAAAATGGCTGTACGATGGAAGCGCTAGCCCAAAGTGCCCTTCGTTATCACTTTGATAAACAGCTTGTCGCATTGAACGTAATAACATGGTTTGGATTAGTTCTTGATCAGGACGACCTGCCACTTTAGCTAAAATATCACCATAATCTCGGGGCTCAGGCGCCTCTTTGGCAGGCAATGACAACCCCAACTCATTTAAATAGGTAATAAAGTTGCGGTATTTATCTTCACTTGGTTTTTCATGAACACGAAAAAGCCCGGGTTTTTCGTGCTTTTCAATAAACTTAGCTGTCGCAACATTTGCCAAAATCATACATTCTTCGATAATTTTATGGGCATCATTACGAATGAGTGGTACTACACCAGAGATTTTTTTGTTTTCATTAAAAAGAAAAATTGATTCTTGTGTTTCAAAAGCAATTGCACCCCGTTTAAGTCGAGCATCGGTCAATGCATGGTACATTAGTTCAAGGTTTTTTAAATCTGGCACTAAAGCTTGATATTCTTGCGATAGCGCTTCATCACCGTCAAGAATAGCCGCAACTTTTGAGTAAGTAAAACGAGCATGTGATCGCATAACCGCAGGATAAAACTTGCTGCCAGAGAGTTTTCCAGCGGCACTTACTGTCATTTCACATACCATGCATAAACGGTCGACATCAGGGTTTAATGAGCATAAACCATTCGACAGTTTCTCTGGTAACATGGGGATAACTTGGCTAGGAAAATACACCGAGTTGCCACGTGATATTGCTTCATCATCCAAGGCAGTGCCATGCTGAACATAATAACTCACATCAGCAATGGCAACCCACAAGCGCCACCCCCCTGATTTTTTCGGTTCACAATAAACAGCATCGTCAAAATCACGGGCATCTTCACCATCAATAGTTACCAATGGTAAATCACGCAGATCTTTGCGGGGTACTTTAGCCGACTCTTCAACTTCATCAGCGATACTCGCTACTTCAGCTTGTACCGTATGGGAAAACTGATGAGGTAAATCATGGGCGCGTAAGGCTATTTCAATTTCCATTCCTGGTGCAAGATGATCACCTAAAACTTCGATTACCTTACCAATAGCATGGGAGCGCTTAGTTGGTCGTTGTACTAACTCAACCACGACCATTTGACCGTGTCTTGCCCCCATTTTTGTCTTAGGATCAATAAGCACTTCTTGTTTGATTTTAGTATCTTCAGATACGACTGTGCACACATGGTGATCAATATATAATCGCCCTACTATGGGTGCTTTTCTTGGTTCTATCACATCAAGAATTTTAACTTCTTTACGGCCTTTACGATCAGTACGGTCAACTAAAATAGCTTGCACGATATCACCATGAAAGACACGCTGCATTTCATGAGAAGAAATATAGAAATCCTTGCCTCTTTTATCCGTAATAGACGAGTCATCAGGAGAAAAGAAACCAAAACCGTCACGATGACCAATAACTTTGCCGCTTAGCAGGCTATTTTTTTCCGGTAGTGCATATTGTTTGAATTTATTAAAAATCAACTGACCACTGTTTTCCATCGCACGTAAACGACGCTTCAAGCCAATGAGTTGATACTCTTCTTCATACTTTAGTGTTTTGACTAAGGTTTTAAAATTTGGTGGCGGTGAGCATTTTTCGATGATTGAAAGCAATAATTCGCGTGAGGCGACTGGCTTTTCATATTTTTTGGCTTCGCGTTTAGCGTGTGGATCGTTAAAGGTCACTATAAGGGGTCAATATTTAAGGATAACTATTTGCAAGTATACCATAAACTTTAAATTTACCGATGCAACGCATAGGCTTAATTTGTATAACTGGTTCTTTTTGCTTGCTCTATAACTTTACTCGGCATTTTACTGGCAAGATTTGACAGTAATCCACTGATTTTTTTATGCAAGACTTTGTCATCAGTTAAGGAGTTATGTAATTGAGAATACAGAGCAGGATAATCCAAAGGACTCCCGTAACCTTGCTGGTAAATTTCAGCTAATCGTATTTGCGCAGCTAAGTTATTTGAGCTTGCTGCTGTTTTTAAATAAATAATGGCGCGATCAATATCTACCTGCATGAACTTACCAATATGATAATAACGTCCTAACTGTTCTAACCCTTCAGCTAAGCCTTGATCGGCGGCTAAATGCATATAATGCAGTCCTAACGGAATATCTTTTTTAACACAAACACCATAAGCCAACATATCTCCCCACAAAAATTGGTATGAGGGCATCTTGGATTTATTCGCGCGCGCTTCAATATCTTGCACTAATTGACACTCATCTAGTACCACTTGACTTAGGTGTTTATTTTCTTTGATTAAATCAAGCAATTGATTGTCGGTATAAATCTGTACTGCTTGTAAGTTTTTCTTAATAGCAAATGCTGAATTACTGGCAAATAAAAACATAACACAGAGAACAAAGAAAAATAATATACGCATAACAATCCTAACTAGGCTAAATCAGCTGACCCCTTTGTATCGGCAAGTAAACTGTATGTATGAAATTTATTTAAATAATGTGACCATATTAAAATAAAAGCAATTTTAGCGCCAATATAGAATATTGCAGCTATTATAAAGTGATTATACTTAATTAACGTAAAGTAACCTTTAAGTAAAATATTAACTATTTGAGCATTCCATAATAACGGCGCTTGATATGCTAATTGAAAAAGAAGTTTCTGAGTTAAAGGTCGGCCATTTCGTGGTAAAAATTATTCAGCAAGAGGGTCACTTTACTTTAACATCCGCTGGACACATCAAAAGCAAAGCAGTCATTAATCACCTCAAAAGCAAAACTATTTACCGTGTTTTAATTGATGACAGTAAAACATTAGTGCCCAAAAGTATCGACTCTGACGAAAACTCAATTATGGATAACAAAGACCTTGAACACGCAAAGGCAATTATTGATCAATCGAAATCTATTCAAAAAAAATTATTTGATGATGCCCTTAAAGGAAATTGCATCAACTTATCACCTGTAGTGGATATTGTTAATAAGTCAATCGATGCAATATTTAATAGTCCTGACTCACTTTCCTGTATGTTAAATATTCGTGAGAAAGATGAATACCTATTTGAGCATTCTGTCGCTGTTTCTATTTACATCACGATTTTTTCTCGCTACTTAGATTTAAAAAGAGATATCATTGAACAACTTTCAATCGGAGCTTTCCTACACGACATTGGCAAAATAAAAATCCCAGATGCCATTTTAAATAAGCCAGGTAAATTAACTGACGATGAATTTACCATCATGAAAACTCATGCTAATCATTCAATAAGTATCATTAAAGACACGCCTGGAATTAGTGAACTGAGTTTGGAAGTTGCTGCATTACATCATGAAAAACTTGATGGTAATGGTTACCCTTTTCAAGTGAAAGCCGATGCCATTACTCTGTATGGCCGAATGATTAGTATTTGTGATATTTTTGATGCCTTAACAGCTACCCGAGTTTATAAAAAAGGGTTTGCTCATAATAAAGCGTTTGCCATATTACGAGAGTTAGGCAAAAAAAATCAGTTAGACGCTAATTTAGTTGATCATTTTATTAGATGCGTAGGAGTATTTCCAATTGGTTCGTTAGTGCAATTAGAATCAAACAAGCTAGCCTTAGTTAACGCGCGTAACGATAAAGACCCAACAAATCCGCACGTCCAATCATTTTATCATGTTGAACAAAACCAGTTTATTAATAAGCAAGAAATTAATCTTGCTAATAGCCAAGATTCAATTGTGAAAGGAGTTAGTGCTGAAGAATTTAATCTCGATATGGGAAAAATAGTCGAGATGATATTGATGGAGGGGTAGGCTAGCTATGGTAAAAGCCTCTGTTGCATATAACCAAACTACCTGAAGAGACATCTTCAAGTAGTTTGGTTATAGATATAATTTATGATCTCACGAGGACTTGACATAAGATCATAACACTCAGCATTGATGAGCTAGCTTTAACTTACTAAATACTTAGGCTGCGCTACTGACCTCTTTAACTTGTTTATTTTCACTTTGCAGCGTAATTGTTGTCGCATGTTTATTTTCTTTCCGTTTATCTCTTAAAACCAATAGACACGGTGTTAAGACTAAGGTTAATACAGTGGCAAAAGCCAGGCCACCTGCGATAGCTGTTGCCAGTTGTGTCCACCACTGTGTTGAGGGTGCACCAAAAACAATAGTACGTTCAAAGAAATCTAGATTAACCTGCAAAACCATAGGCAATAAGCCCAAAATAGTCGTTATGGTCGTTAACATAACAGGGCGTAGGCGCTGTGCACCTGTTCGTAAGATTGCTTCAACGACAGGGTAACCTTCTTTACGCATCACATTGTAGGTATCAATCAACACTATATTATTATTTACCACAATACCTGCCAATGAGATAACACCAATGCCGCCCATCACAATGCCAAATGGTTTTTGAACTAATAACAATGCTAAAAATACCCCGACGGTTGAGAATATGACGGCACTTAAAATTAATAACGCTTGATAGAAGCTATTAAATTGAGTCACTAAAATTATTGCCATAACAAAGAGAGCGATAGCAAAAGCATTCACAAGAAACGTTTGTGATTCTTGCTGATCTTCATTTTGTCCCTTAACATCAATTTCAACTGATGGATGTAAACCAAGTGTCGGTAATTGCGCTTGCAAAATAGGCAATTCTTGCAGTAATTGAGCACCTGCAATTAAATTAGCCTGTACAGTCACCACGCGTTTAGCGTCAACACGACGAATGGTATCTACTTTAGGGGCCGCTTTTCGTTCAACAAAGCTGCCAACGGGTACTAACCCAGATGTCGTTTTTAAACGCAGTGAATCTAATCGACTTATATTACGTTTTTCTTGTGGAAAACGAACGCGAATATCCAGCTCATCATCGACATCATCTGGGCGGTATTCACCAAGTTTTAAGCCGTTAGTAACCATTTGCACACTTGAGCCAACTAAAGCAGCATCAGCTCCATAAGTGGCCGCTTTATTGCGGTCAATAATTAGTTGCCATTCAATGCCTGGTTTAGAGCCGGTATCTTCTATATCAGTAAATTTCCCCGATGCTTGTAACGCATCACGTATAACTTTTACTGATTTATCGAGTTCTTCAGGAAAACGTGAGCTCAATTCAAGTTTAAGATCTTTACCACTTTGCGGACCGTTTTCATTTTTTCTTACTTCAATTTCAACGCCAGCTAAATCATTCGTTAACTCATGAATATTTGCTACTATGTCATCTGCTGAACGTCTTATTTGCCAATCGACAAAGTTTAACTTGAACGTCCCTATTTGATTATTACCACCCGTGCGAGTATATAACGTCTCTATCTCCTCTAGTGGTAAAATACGCGTTTCGATTGAACGCATAATCACATCTTTTTCTTTTACAGATAAATCACCATGTGAGCGCACGACCATAGTAGCACTTTGTGGTTCAACGTCAGGAAAGAAGCTCACACCAAGACCTGATGCACCATAGAGCCACATCACGATAATAGATATTGCAAAGGTACCTGCAACTATTTTCCAAGGATGTTTAATTGCCGTTGCCAGAACACGTATATATCGACCAGTAAAACCTGATAAATGAGTAAACTCTCCCGCTTCAGCATGTTCTATTTGTTGTTGTTCCTTCTTACTAACAACACGAGCTTTACCTAAAACAGAGCCTAATGTTGGTACAAATACCAGTGCCATAGCTAAAGAAGCTGATAACACCGCAATAAGGGTGAACGGTAAATACTTCATGAACTCCCCCATGATTCCTGGCCAAAACATCAAGGGGGCAAAAGCTGCTAAAGTCGTTGCCGTTGAGGCAATTATTGGCCATGCCATACGTCGAGCTGCAGTGCCATAAGCAACTATTTTGCTGTGGCCTTCATTCATTTGCCTATCTGCAAACTCGGTAACAACAATAGCACCATCTACAAGCATTCCTACTGCCATGATCAAGCCAAATAACACGACAATATTCACTGTCATTCCTGCTAAGGCGATGACTAATATGCCGGTTAAAAACGCTCCTGGAATTGCTAAACCTACCAGTAAAGCAGTACGACCACCTAAAGCAGCAATAATAACAATTACAACTAATAGTACCGCCGAAAAAACATTATTTTGCAGGTCTGTGAGGGTATTTTTAATTTCTATTGATTGGTCACCAACATAATCAACATTGACTTGTTTTGGCCATTTAAGACGGCTTTCATTAATAATTTCTTTTACTTTATCAACCGTATAAATCAGGTTCTCACCAGAGCGCTTTTTGACTTCTATCGAGACTGAGCGATGACCATTTAACCGAGCAAAACCGGAGGGATCTTTATACGCTCGACGAACCGTTGATACATCTTGAAAAGTAATAACACGATCACCATCAACCTTAATCGGTAGTTCAAGTAAATCTTGAATATTTTCGAACACAGAAGGCACCTTGATAGCAAAGCGTCCTTTGCCTGTATCCATAGTCCCTGCTGGCACTAAACGGTTGTTGCGCTCAACAAGGTTATAAATATCAGTCTGATCAAGCCCATAGCTTTCCATTAATAAAGGGTCAACGATGATTTCAACCATATCTTCACGGTCTCCACCAATATCAACTTCTAGCACTTCTTGCATGCCTTCAATTTTATCTTTGACATTTCGCGCTATTGTTATTAAACCTCGTTCAGTCACTGCACCTGATAAAACAACGGTAAGTGCTGCTTCTTGGTTTGCCATGGTAACTTCATTGACTACAGGTTCTTCTGTTTCATTAGGCAATTTAGCTTTAGCTAAAGTCACTCTATCACGGACATCGGCTAGCGCTTCTTTAGGATCAAGTCCAGCGATAAACTCCAAGGTAACAGAGGCATGTCCTTCCCCCGCATTTGAGCGCATTTCTTTAATGCCGGCAATGGATTTCAACTCATTTTCCATCGGCCTTACCAGCATGCGCTCTGCATCTTCAGGAGAGATGCCATCATGGATCATGGAAACATAGATAATTGGGATAGTAATATCTGGATTGGACTCTTTAGCTATATTGTTATAAGTCACTGCTCCCGAGATAAGCAATAGTACAAACAACATCAAGACAGAGCGTGTGCGCGTCAATGCGGCTTCTATAAGCGTTAACATAGCAGCTCCTAGTTCTGTGTAGTTAGAGCTACAGAAGCCGCTTGCGGATCTGTATTTGTATCAGCACCAACATTAGGGGTATCAACGATGGCCTCAACCTTATCCCCAGCACGCACAAAGCCTTGTCCTAAAACAATAATATCGACTTGCTCGCCAAGCCCCGTCAACCATATACCATCATTTTCACTTTTGATAATCTGTATTGGTGTAAAATGAACAATAGAATCTTTGACAGACTTAACACCAATATTGCCTTGCTCATCTAATGCCAATAGTGCTGGTGATATTTTTATCGCAGACATTTTGACTAAATCTATGGTTAACTCACTGCTCAAACCTGCAAATAAATGCGCATTTTTATTATCAATTGCCACTTCAATCTTAAAAGTATTGGTCGCATCATTACCAACACTTGCAATGTAACGCAGCTCACCTTGTGCTTGTTTACCATTTAATAAACTTACTTTTGCCACTTGACCAACAGACAGCTGACTGATCTGTTGTTCAGTTGCATGAGCTCTAACAATAAGTGGGTCTAAATCGGCAATCATAGCAATATCATCACCAGAAGCTACGTAATCACCAACTTCAACATAGCGTGTATTAAGAATACCTGTAAATGGGGCTGTTATAACAGTATGGGCAATGTCTAATTCTAATCTCTGTACTTCAGCTTTTACAGATTCAAGTGCAGCATACGATTGGGCTAGATGCACCTTACCTTGATAACCTTGCTTATTTAACTTTAATGCGCCTTCATATTCGACTTCACGTTGCTTCAATAAAGCTTGGCTACGGATTAATTGGGCGGGTAAATCATTTAAAGCAATTTTTGCGATAATTTCGCCCTTAGATACTGTTGAGCCTCTTTTGGCTAAAACCTGAATAATTTTTCCACGCACTTCAGCTTTCAATGTTGTTATACGATCTGGCTCGGTACGACCATAGAGCTCAATTGTTTTGTGAATGTGTTGTCCAAATCGTGTTTCAACTTTAACTTGTGCTGTAATCTGTTGCTCATCATGGCTAGGAATTTGTGCTTTTATCTCAGACTTTTGCTCAGCAACACTCGGTCCAGAAGCCATCCATAGCACTAAAACAAGGGTGATTAGTGCCGCAATAAGGTAAGGGCGTTGCGCTAACCAGCTAGATTTTAGGGTAAATTTCATCATTATATCTCCATTTTATCGGAATATAATAACGTGTTTTATACAGAGGAGATAAACTAAGTTGCAACAATTTGTTTATTTATTGAGGGCGTTAAGAAGCAGAAATAACAATGCCGACAAACTGTCGGCATTGTATTGTCATCACAACATAATATTACTTGCTCTGTTGAAATGCTGACCCTATCTATTGATAAAGTGACTAGAATACTAGATAGAAAAAGATGAACCACAACCACAAGTAGTTGTTGCATTGGGGTTATTTACTACAAAGCGGCTACCTTCTAAACTTTCAAGATAATCAACTTCGCCATCCACAAGGTATTGCAAGCTCATAGGATCGATAACCATCATAACGCCTTGTTTTTCGATGGTCATATCACCATCATTGACTTTTTCATCAAAGGTAAAGCCATATTGAAAGCCTGAACAACCACCACCGGTAACATATACACGTAGTTTAAGTGCTGGATTTTCTTCTTCCGTGATTAGCGATAGTACTTTACTTGCCGCAGAATCGGTAAATTTAATGGGTAATTCAGGGTTTGACATGGTGCTCTACTTAGTACAACAAGGTACAAAAAAATACGCTACAAAGCGGGTGAGTAACAACAGCGCTAATTATCTTAAACTTGACTAATTTAATCAAGTATTATTCTTGACAGTAAAGAGACCAAATTGCATAAGAGATAATAATCTAAAAAAAACTAAAAACCTGTCAGACTAGTATTTGAAACACTGTGATAATATTAAAGCTCAGAAAACATATTGTTAAGTGCTAAATTAATTTATGCTGTTTCTTCTACTTTTTTATCTAATTCTCACTGGTTATTTCTAAATTTAAAGCACGAATGAATACTGTTAATTGACTTGCCAAGGAACACTTTTTTCTTTTTTCGCATATTTCTGCCAGCGAGATTTTGTCAAAATTGCAGAGATTAAGACACGTTCAGGTGTAAAGTTAGGCGGTAAGGTAAATTCACCATTTATAATCTGAAAGTATTGAAAACTGAATTTAAGATCTTTTTTACTCAGTTCTGCCACTTCTGACAATGCAAACTTTACTGCCTTGTTATCTTGTTGACCTTCAAAGACTAATTCAATATAACCTTTGCTATAACGACGTTTTAACTGCTGCTGAACTAAAGTAACTTGGAAGTGATATTGGTTAGGCGTTTTGCTGGCTACAATATTAATATTTTCGACAAATAAACCTGCAGCTTCTTTTTCTGGTGCCATTATTTTTTCGTAAAAAGCCAATTGTTTTTTTACTTCAAATTTCTGTTCAGCAGCCTCTTTAAGTAACTCTTGCGCTTTTATATTAGCAAGTTGTTCAACGGTCAATTCAACTTCGAGTGTGTGAATACGCGCCATATTTTCTTCTTGCTGCTGATAAAGTTGTTCCAGCCTACGCTTTTGTTGCTCAAGGCTTGTCACTTGAAAGTGATGATAATAATTACCGACGCGGTAACCAGTAAATAAGCATAGAGCTATGACTGTTATTAGAAACACAGCCGATTTAAAAGTACCTAAGCGCTCAATAACAACACCCAGATTTATTTTTGCTAACCATTTCATTTGTAAAGTATTATAATCCCGTAATGATAATATCAATCGCAACAATAAGAAAACACCTAGCTTTGCCAAAAACCTCTTGGCAAATATGCTTACTCGCCATTGTTGGTGGCGCGGCTTCTGCTTTATTAGTCGTACTATTTACTATGACTATTGAAGAGATCCAACAGCTCTACTTAATCAAGCGCGACAACTATAACAGTTTAGATGATGTAAGTCGTTTTCATTTACCTATCATAGGTTCGCTTATTATTCTTTTCATAGCTTGGCTCACTGGATATCAGTATTTGCGTACCGGAATCCCATTTGTGCTTCATCGATTAAAAGTAGCCCACGGTATTATCCCCTTTAAAAATACCTTAAATCAATTTTGGGGTAGTGCCGTTGCCTTAGCTTCTGGTTTCTCTGTTGGTCGTGAAGGACCAGCGGTGCACCTTGGCGCAGCCTGCAGCAGCTATATAGGAAGCGTACTAAAGTTACCTCATAATAGCGTTCGCACTTTGTGTGCCTGTGGTATAGCCGCGGGCATTTCTGCAACCTTTAATACCCCTATCGCTGCAGTCATTTTTGTTATGGAAGTAATCATGCGAGAATACAAAGCGCATGTTTTTGTACCGGTAATGCTTGCCTCCATTGTGGGTTCATTAATTACTCAAAATATTATTGGTACCAACCATAACTTTGAATATTTTCATACCATTGCCCTTGAGCAACAGCATTATTTTTCATTAGTCTTATTAGCAATAATACTGGGCATATTGGCAGCTTTATTTAACAAGTACTTAGTGTTAATCGTGAAGCGCAGTGTTAAATACCATATAGTGCCGCGTTTAATGCTTGCGGCACTTATCACTGGCATTTTAGGTTATTTGGTACCAGGGGCTATGGGTACAGGTACCAGTGCAATTGATATTTCTTTGACTGGCAATGTACAGTTAGGTTTCTTGTTTAGTTTACTTATCGCTAAATTATTGATGACAATGTTTGCCTTGGGTCTAGGTATACCTGGCGGTATTATAGGTCCAACATTGGGAATTGGCGCTATCACTGGGGCATGTGCCGGTGCATTGATAATGCAATTATTGCCTGGTGAGCAGCTAGGTAATGATTTTATCTTGATGGGTATGGCAGGTTTTATGGCCGCTTGTTTAAATGCTCCGCTTGCGGCCTTACTAGCTGTCGTTGAACTATCCAGCCAACTCGAATTGGTACTGCCTGCCATGATAGTTATTACTATCGCAAGTATCGTATCTCGACAGCTGTGTAAAAATGAATCTATCTTCACCATGCAATTAGATGCGCAAAACTTGCTCTATCGCAAACCTCCAATTGAAGAATCATTGCAAAATATTGGCGCCTTGGCGGTTATGAAGGATAATTTATTAATTTTAGCACAAGCAAGTCCTCGTACTATCATAGGGGAGCTCCTTAATAGTCATGAGACTCAATTAATTATTAACCAAGAGCCTAGCAATCAAAATGATAAAATAAACAATTTTTATTGGGCGCAATTTGATGCAGACCAAATTGATGATGAAAATGAAGATGCTGATGCGAACCTTGCTAGCAAGTTAATATTGCATAAACTCATTCCATTAAACCAACAAGCAACGTTAGCTGAGGCTTATGTGGCCTTGATAGATCAACGTGCTGGCGCTGTTTATATTTACCATGAAGATATTAACAATTGCATTGGCTTAGTGACTTTTGAGCAGCTTAGATTTTATTTACTAGAAGGAAAACTCATTTAATGGACACGTTTTTAATCAACAATATCCTTTGGTTTAAAGCATTTCATGTTATTTTTATGGTCGCTTGGTTTGCTGGCATATTTTATTTACCACGTTTATTTGTCAACCATGCAGAAACCAACTCTGAGCAAGTAGCTCAACAACTCAAAGGAATGGAAAAGCGTTTACTTTTTTTTGTCACGCCTTTTGCTCTTTTCACCCTTTTGCTTGGCCTCATAATAATATATGCCTACGGTTATGACTGGTTTGTTGCGGCGAGATGGCTACATATCAAGTTAAGCTTAGTGATAATACTTTTTGCTTATCACGGTTATTGTTTCAAATTGGTCAGTACCTTTGCACATGACAAAAACAATCGCTCAGGGCGCTTCTATCGGATATTTAACGAAATCCCAGTGTTCATATTGTTTATTGTTATTATCTTAGCTTACGTTAAGCCAATGTAATTATAAAGTATTTAAGAATTGTAAAGGTAAGATAACTTATGTGGTATTTATATTTGGGTTACGTGGTAATACAGTTTTATGCAATCATTGATGTCTTCTCAAGAAACTCCCTTGCAGCAAGTGCTGTGGTGTTCTCTATAGTAGTATTTCTTATCTGGTCCTTTATCCCTATGTTGGGTTACATTTTGGCCAAAGCGTTAGGGGCAAAAGGATACGCAAAAAGAATCCCCCTACTTCTTTGTGGTGTGATCATTGGTTTAAGTGAAAATGCGCTAACTTATTTTAATTTAATCGCAGAAAAGCAATATAATATAGGCACGGCACTTGTGTTTATATTGTGCTTTGTTATCGCCTACTTACCATTAAATAGGCAAGAGTTAGTAAGCTAACAGTCAAAGATAACCTCAATTGAAGGCTTCATTTTTCAAGCTTTACCGTTATAATCAGATAAGATGATTCGTTATCTTGAAGCGAATCATTGCTATTTTGTTTACCGTATTGAGAAACTTTAAAATGAAGTATTTTTTATTCGCTGTTTTAATAATTTCAACATTATTATCCTCCGCAAACGCAGCGAACCATTCTCCCCTGCTTATCTCAAAACCTAAAATTGTCGGTGGTGAAGTTGCCAATAAAGATTCTTGGCCTTGGATGTCTGCACTCGTTTTTACTTTTAGTGATACAGATAGCAATTTAAATGTAGCTGGCACTCAATACCAAAGTGAGCCTTTTTCATACTCTCCTACCGGTCAAGCTAGCGCCAATATGGTGGATTGTGGTCTTGGTGATAAAGTATGTACTTTAGCGACAAATAAAATATGTTTAATTGCCCGCGGTGACATTGACTTTTCGGACAAAGCCATGAATTGCCAAGCGGCAGGTGGTATTGGCGCCATTATCTATAACAATGTTTCAGGGGTTATCAACGGCACTTTAGGTGAAGGTTTTAGTGGCAACATCCCCGTTATTGCCATTAGCCAAAGTGATGGCGCCATTTTACTTAATAACCTTGATAGCATTGCCACAATCAGTTTAACGATAAAACAAGAGCTAGCACAAAATGCTAGCTGCGGGGCAAGCTTTATCGGTGAGAAGTGGCTACTTACCGCTGCACATTGCGTTGAAGATGTTAATCGTAAATCTTTAAAAGTGAATATTGGCGAATATGATTTAAGCGATGGCGCTAATAATGCTAAAACAATAAAGCAGATTTATATTCATCCCGAGTATGATGAAGGTAGTGCTTTTAATAATGATATTGCGCTGATTGAATTAGTAGAATCGATCGACAATGCTTCGGTTAAACTGCTCGATAACAGTAGCAGCACACAATTGGCTATGGCAAAGAGTCCTGCAACTGTTATCGGCTGGGGAAACGTCAATGCTTATGGCCCAAATGACGAACAGCCTGACAATAGCCAGCCCAATCAGTTACGCCAAGTTGAGTTGTATTTACTCAGTAATGATGAGTGCAAAAATAAATTAGCCCAAGCCCATGGTGAATTAAATAATACAACCTATACCCCCGATCAAGTGGGCATTACTGACAGCATGATTTGTGCTGAATTTTTCGGTGACGTTCAAAAAGGCTCATGTCAAGGCGATAGTGGCGGACCTTTAGTAGTAAATACCAATCAAGGTTGGCAACAAATTGGTATCGTTAGTTACGGTGTTGGTTGTGCTAATGCCGCTTTTCCAGACGTCTATGCCCGCGTAGGACATTTTACTGAGTGGATAAATAACATCACCCAAGGCATTGCGATTGAAGCAAGTCATGACTTTGCAATAACGCCACAAGATAGATCACAAATAACACTACTAACGGTCACTAATAATAGTAACCACACTGCTAATTTAAGCTTTGAACTATTTTCTGATAATTTTGATACTCATGGTTTTAGTTTGAATACCGATGACTGCACCCTGTTAACGGCAAAACACAGTTGTCAAATCCAAGTAAACTTCGACGCAAAATTAGTTGGTAAGCAAAAGGTACGCATTGACATCACTACCGTCGCCGCAGATATTCCTACCAGCCAGAGTTATATCAGTGCTCAAGCCGTTGCCGCTAATAGCGATATTGATAGTCAGTTATCCAATGGCTCAGCAGATTTTCGTTGGTATAGCGGTGGCGACCAACCATGGCAACTCGATAATACCGAACCGGCAATAATCAGCGGTATCATTGGGGAAGATCAACAAAGTGCTGTTTTACTAACTTTTTCAGGTGCCGGTAGTTTATCATTTGACTGGTCCGTGTCTTCTGAAGAAAACCCTGATGCTGCTGACGAAGCGTTCGGAGTATTATCTTTGATTATTGATGAGCAACAAATCAACTTCATCACTGGAGAGGTTGCTTACACTAGGGTAACTATCGATGATTTATCCGAAGGGAAACATCAAATAACTTGGTTATATAAGAAAGATGGTGGCACTAGAGAAGGCAAAGATAAAGCCTCCTTAAAAAATGTTATTTTTACCCCCCTAATTACTCCCCCCGCTGGAGAACCGATTTCAGCGCCTAGCGAGCAAATAACGAATAAATCGAGTGGTGGTGCTAGCTATTTTATTTTGTGTCTACTTAGTATATTAACGCTTAAACGTCGTCAAATTTAATTGTTACCCCCTCACAATTAACAAGCGGTATTCGCTGTCTTTTTTTATTGACATAACATTATTGAAGACGGTTAAAATTCGCTTTAGCATTCGCAAAGTAAGCGTTTTATGCTATATTCTTGGCAAATTTATCCCCTTTCAATGTAATAAATCAAGATGATGAAATTTCAAGGTAACCATATTCTATCGGTATCTCAATTTGACCGTGAAGCTATCGCAAAAATCCTGCAAGTTTCAGCGCAAATGGCGCCTTATGCGTCTCGACAAAAACGTTGTCATGTACTTGATGGCGCCATATTAAGTAATTTGTTTTTTGAACCAAGTACCCGAACCCGCGTAAGTTTTGGTACCGCGTTCAATTTACTTGGTGGCTTCGTACGTGAAACTGTCGGCCAAGAAAATTCATCTCTCAGTAAAGGTGAGTCTCTATTTGATACTGCTCAAGTGATCAGTGGTTATTCTGATGTGATAGCGATGCGTCACCCTCAGATGCATTCAGTTGGGCAGTTTGCAAAAGGAAGCTCTGTGCCCGTTATCAATGGCGGTGACGGTGCTAATGAACACCCTACACAGGCATTGCTTGACTTATTTACCATTCAATCTGAAATGATGCATTTTAACAAAGGCTTAGATGACTTAAATATTGTTTTGATGGGCGACTTAAAACACGGTCGTACAGTACATTCATTATCAAAACTACTTAGTCTTTATGATAATGTAAAAATCACTATGGTTGCGCCAAAAGCATTACAAATGCCAGACAGCGTTATATCTACCTTAAGTAATGCTGGTCATGAAGTGGTGTTGACAGAGACCATGGCCGGTAACTTATCTGCGGATGTTATTTATCAAACCAGAATTCAGCAAGAGCGATTCGCCAGTAAAGATGAAGCCGAGTTATACCGTGGGCATTTCAGTTTAAATAAAAATGTTTATCAAAAATATTGCCGAGAAAATACGGTTATTATGCACCCATTACCACGTGATTCTCGCCCAGAAGCAAATGAACTTGATACCGATCTTAATGACCTAGATAACCTCGCTATCTTTAGACAAGCACAAAATGGTGTTTTAGTACGCATGGCATTATTTGCCTTAACGTTAGGTGTTGAAGATCAACTAACGGATCATGAAAAACCTGTAAACTGGTTCACAAATAAAAACGCCTAATGGCAACACTCCTTATTAGTAACGATTTTAGAAGAAACAATTATGAATAAATCAGAACAGTTATTTGAACAAGCTCAAAAAATTATCCCTGGCGGTGTTAACTCTCCTGTACGTGCTTTCAATGGCGTAGGTGGTACTCCTTGTTTTATAAAAAGAGCTCAGGGCGCTTATATTTATGACGCTGATGATAATGCTTACATCGACTATGTTGGTTCTTGGGGGCCTATGATTTTAGGGCATAACCATCCAGCAATTCTTGAAGCAGTTATTAGTACGGCTAATAATGGCTTAAGCTTTGGTGCTCCGACTGAAGTTGAAATTACCATGGCCGAGAAAGTACGTGAGTTAGTACCATCAATGGAATCTTTACGTATGGTTAGCTCTGGTACAGAAGCGACCATGAGCGCTATCCGTTTAGCACGTGGTTACACAGGTCGAGATAAAATATTAAAGTTTGAAGGGTGTTATCACGGTCATGCTGACGCATTATTAGTAAAAGCAGGCTCTGGTGCATTAACATTAGGCGTACCAAATTCACCAGGCATTCCTGAAGATTTTGCAAAACATACGCTGACTGTTAGCTACAATAATATCGAAGAAGTAAAAGAAGTTTTCGCAAAGTATGCCGATGAAATTGCCTGTATTATTGTTGAACCTGTTGCAGGTAATATGAACTGTATCCCTCCTGTTGAAGGCTTCCTTGAAGGTTTACGCGACATATGTGACCAATACAGCAGTGTATTAATTTTTGATGAAGTAATGACTGGATTTCGTGTTGCATTAGGCGGAGCTCAAGCTCACTATAATATTAAGCCTGACCTAACCACTTTAGGTAAAGTCATTGGTGGTGGAATGCCTGTAGGTGCCTTCGGCGGTAAACAAGAGATAATGGATTATATCGCTCCGGTTGGTCCTGTATACCAAGCTGGGACTTTATCTGGTAACCCTATCGCTATGGCTGCCGGTTTAGCTTCATTGACTGAATTAGCTCAAGGAAACAAACACCAACAGCTTTCATCTGCTACAGAAAAATTAGCCATGGGCTTAAAGGCAGCTGCAGAGAGAAATGGTATTAGTTTAAGTGTTAACTATGTTGGCGCTATGTTTGGCTTTTTCTTTACTGAAGATAAAAATACCATTACAACATATGAACAAGCCACGCAAAGTGATGCAGAAATGTTTAAAAAGTTCTTCCATTTAATGCTTGATGAAGGCGTATATTTAGCACCATCATCGTATGAAACTGGCTTTTTATCTACAGCACATAGCGATGATATTATTGAAAAAACATTAGTTGCTGCCGATAAGTGTTTCGCTCAGCTATAACGATAGAAATTAAATAAAAGTCTATATTTATACTCGCTCCACTTGAAGATGCATGATTCAGCTGGAATTAGAAACGACTTTAGGCAAAGCACTGATTGAATAGAATGGTTGTTCCCTTCTAGAAGTCAATAAAGCTGCATAAAGCGTTTCTAAACCAGCCTTTAGGGAAGACTGAGCAAATCCAAGTGGAACGGGTATATAAAAAACGCTGCTCTTAATATTAAGGGCAGCGTTTTTTTGTTTTTCTATCTTTATAGTTATCTAGGTTTTCGCTCACGAGTTTTCAGTAAAAATTAGGTATTCAATGCTTCATTATTCAGCTCACCTTGCAACCAATCTAAGCCTTCTTGCCAACCTAAATTTAGCCCATTAAATACCTTTAAGTTCCAACCATCGCGTTGACGTATCGCAGCAATTTTATCTACCGATGATTTACTTTGCTTATCATAAGTAACAACGGCAATTGCCGCTAAGTTTTCATGAGAAGCAACACTTAACTTTGCTTCAAATGAAAAGTCATATTCATTAATTTTATTAATCAACAGAGCAAAATTATCAGAAAAAATCTTGGTCAAAAAGTCATCATACTCTTCTGACATTTCTAAAGAGATAACAACATCTTGACCGACAATAACTTCAGCAATATGCTCACTTAAAATATTAACTTTAGCAAAACTAAGTTGATATCTTTGCATAACGTCCTGCCCACATATTTATGTATTTAGTACAACAATACTAGACCTATATTTTCAACTTAACAAACATGTGTTTGAATATTTTTGTGCACTGTTAGGGGTATAGTTAAAGGTAGTGATCAAATAATTGCACATTTACCATTTCACCCGCTTTAACTCCGCCTTGCTCACTTGGTAAAACAATAAAACAATTCGCTTGTGCTAAGCTAGATAAGATACCTGATCCTTGGGCACCCGTTGAAGTAACAATATTTTCACCTGCTTCGTTAACTGATAGCACACCACGTTGAAAATCCATACGACCTGGAGATTTTCGTAAGTCGCTGCTGCATTTCACAGATAAATACGTACGCTTTAAAGCTTTTGCATTTTGCATTTTAGTCAAAGCAACCAAGGCTAATTGATGAAAGGTCACTAATGCTGAAACGGGGTTGCCTGGCAGGCCGAAAAAGACACTATTCGCAAGTTTTCCAAAGGCAAAAGGCTTACCTGGTTTCATCGCTATTTTCCAAAAACCTATTTCACCCAATTCATCTAACACTGTTTTTGTGTAATCTGCATCACCCACCGAAACACCACCAGAAGAAATAACAGCATCAGCTTGCTCATCAGCACTAATAAAAGCTGCTTTTATTGCCTCAAAGTCATCGGCAATAATACCAAAATCAATAATATCAACATGTAATGTTTTAAGCATAGCTGCTAGAACAAAGCTATTAGACTCATAAATATCACCTGAACGAAGCGCTTGACCCGGTAATTTAAGCTCATCTCCAGTCGCGATTAATGCCACTTTTAACTTTCGATAAACCACAACTTCAGCTACCCCTAAAGAAGCTAGCACACCAACATCAACAGCAGTTAATTTATGGCCAGAATGCAGTACTTGTTGGTGGATTTTTATATCTTCACCAGCATTCCTTACATGAGAGCCAAAAGTCTTCTCTTGTAAAAAGGTAATTTTTTCACCATCAGCAGTGACATTTTCTTGCATCTCAACAGAATCACAGCAATCAGGCATTTTCGCCCCAGTCATAATTCGAATACATTCACCAGGCTTACATCTTCCTTGAAATGGCGCTCCCGCCATTGAGCGCCCTATTAACCTCAGTGTTTTACTCTCGTTTAAGCTTTCAATAGCAAAAGCATAACCATCCATTGCTGAGTTATCGTGTGGAGGCACATTTAATGGACTCGCAATATCATGTGCTAAAACGTAGTGCAATGCTTGCTCAATAGGCAAAGTTAATGTTTCAGTGATAGGTGATATTTGCGATAGCATATTAGCTACGGCTTGTTCAAAAGGTAAAAGCCCTGGAGCTGAGCAACAATCAGACATAAAAAACTCGCTTAAATTGGAATTACGATAAGTTTCGCTCTAAACGAGGTGAATTTGCAAACTAGTTTAGAGCAATATTGGTATAGATAAATTCGTTACCGCTAGTATCGCTTAATTACTAATAAAATTAATAGTGGTTTAACCGTAGATTTATTGATTACAATCAACAATGGGGTAGGCAAAAAAAATTACCATCCCGTCGCACAATGGGTATATACTCATTTTAGAGCAAAATTTTATTTATTACACCGAGCGATCACAGCTAACATTGTTTTTTTCTTGGCAAGATTAAGCCAACTTATTTAAGACAATCATGTTGTGATGTGCCGTAACTAACCCTATGTGTGTATGGGGATTTAGTTGCCAGGGTTAACAAGGAAACGCGTTAGCCTCCCTACATTTGGAAAGGTGACATGTTAACAGACAACTTTGGCCGTAGGTTTTCTTACCTACGTCTCTCTATTACCGACGTTTGCAATTTTAGTTGCAATTACTGCTTGCCTGATGGTTATCAGTGCGATCAGCCGCGTGATTTTTTATCACTATGTGAAATCAAACGTGTAGCAAAAGCTTTTGCCGAGTTAGGCACTGAAAAAATCCGCATAACCGGAGGTGAGCCAGCCCTGCGTAAAGACTTACCAGAAATCATTCGAATTTGTAAAGAAACATCAGGCATCAAAAAAGTTGCGATTACCAGTAATGGCTTTAAATTACCAGAGCATCTACCCCAATGGTTAGATGCGGGTATTGATGCAATTAATATCAGTATCGACAGTTTAGATCCTCGTCAATTTCACGCGATAACCGGCCACGATAAACTTAAGACCATCCTTACAGGTATTGATATGGCATTAGCTGATGGCAGAGCTTCAGTTAAAGTTAATACGGTATTGATGCGTGATCATAGTGGTAGAGAAATTCAAAGCTATCTTAACTGGCTAAAAGACACTCCTATCACCTTACGCTTTATTGAGTTGATGCAAACCGGTGATAATCAAAAGTTTTTTGATGCTCAACATGTACAAGGCTCTCGTATTAAGCAAAACTTAATTCTCGATGGCTGGCTTCCTGTCATTCAAAATAAGTCAGCAGGACCAGCACAAGAATTTTACCATCCTGATTATCAAGGTAAAGTTGGCTTGATCATGCCTTATTCTAAGGATTTTTGCAGTAGCTGTAATCGCTTACGAATGAGTTCAAGTGGCAAGTTGCATTTATGCTTATTTGGTGAAGAAGGTTTGTCAGTACGTGAAGAATTGCAAAGTGATGATATTGAACCATTACAAGCAAAAATATTAGCATTACTTGGCGATAAAAAAGCTACCCACTACTTACATGAAAAGCTAACAGGTGCCACTAAACACCTTGCGATGCTTGGAGGTTAGTAATGACTTCTCAAGCTATCGATTGTTTAGGCGTGGTACTTGCTGGCGGTTTATCTTCTCGTATGGGGCAGGATAAAGCACAACTTAAGCGCCAGCAAAAGGCAACATATCCATCAGAAAAATCAGCACATAGCATGTTAGACTTTTCTAAGCAGCTTTTAGCTGATGCGGGCATTAAAGAGATTGTTATCAGTGGTGATAATCATCAAATCCCTGACCGTGTGGCACACGCTGGGCCTGTTGGCGGTATTTATAGTGTTCTTTCTCATTACCCTGAACACATACAGCCTAAAGCCTTATTAATATTGCCCGTTGATTTACCTTTGATGACGGCTGCTGCTTTATCCGAATTGAGACTAAAAGGTGAACTGAGTCATAAAGCGACTTTTTTTCGTGACAGTCAAAAAAACATGCATCATATCCCTTTATATTTACCCAATAATGCATTTTTGAATATGTTTTTACTGCAAGCATTTCATCGAGAGAAATTGCTAGCAAACAACACAAATAACCAGACGAAAAAGCACAAAAGTGGTCCTTCAGTGAGGGCCATGTTAGAGCAAGTGCCTCATCAAGCAATTGCTAGCCTTAATAGTCAGGTTCTATTCAATACCAATACGCCAGAGCAGTGGCAGCAAGCACAACAAAAATTTTAAACCACCCGTATGAGGCAGCTGTACGCACCACTACGATTGGCAACAAGTTACGACAACAATTTAAATCATCAGATTCAGTAAAGGATAAACCTATGTCAGCACATGGCGGCACCACTTTCATTCCCTTAAATATAGCCGTTTTAACGGTATCGGATACGCGCACAGAAGAAAATGACACCTCAGGTCAAGCACTTGTTGAGCGCTTAACACAATCAGGCCATAACCTAGCCGATAAAGCGATTGTCATTGATGATGTCTATCAACTGCGCGCACAAGTATCAAAATGGATAGCAGATGATAACATTCACGCCATTATTTCTACTGGTGGTACAGGTTTTACTGTACGTGATAATACCCCAGAAGCGTTAACGCCATTATTTGACAAAGCGGTTGAAGGCTTTGGTGAAGTATTTCGCCATGTATCATTACTCGAGATAGGCACTTCTACCATCCAATCGCGCGCTTTTGGCGGTATTGCAAATAAAACCGTAGTGCTTTGTGTACCTGGCTCAACCAACGCCTGTAAAACCGCGTGGGATAAAGTGATTAAAGAACAATTAGATGCGAGTCACCGTCCTTGTAATTTTGTACCACACTTAAATTTAAGCACCGAACAATGTGAGACACGTAACTAATGACATCGAATACTACTAACACAACAGAAAAGGTAGCTGAACAAACACCCGAGTTAAGTCATCTTAACCAACAAGGTGAAGCAAACATGGTCGATGTTACCGAAAAGGCAATGACATCACGTACCGCTACCGCGCAAGGTTTTATCAAAATGAACCGTGCAACTTTTGAGTTAATTACCACAGGTAAACATAAAAAAGGCGATGTATTTGCAGTAGCGCGAATTGCGGGTATTCAAGCAGCAAAAAAATGTAGTGATTTAATACCACTATGTCATCCTTTAATGTTAAGTAAAGTGCAAGTAGACTTCACCCTTGATGATGAAAAAAGCCAAGTACAAGTGAACAGTTTATGTCGCCTAACAGGGCAAACTGGTGTTGAAATGGAAGCATTGACTGCTGTGTCTGTGGCCTGTTTAACCTTATTTGATATGTGTAAAGCTGCAGATCCTGCCATGATGATTCACGGTATTGAAGTATTAACCAAAGAAGGTGGTAAGTCTGGCCATTGGCAAAGCCCTTCTACTTAATAAAGAGAAAATCTTATGATTAAAATTGTTTTTTTTGCCGCACTTAGAGAGCAACTTGACTGTGCTGAGCTGTCTCTACCAGCAACTGATGCTAAAACAGTCAACGATATAAAACAGCTATTAAGTGATAGAAATAAACAGTGGCAACAAACTTTTAGTAATGCATCACTATTATCCGCCGTAAATCATGACATGGTTGACGGTAGCCACGTGGTAAAGTCAGGTGATGAAGTTGCCTTTTTCCCTCCTGTGACAGGTGGTTAACTCATGTTTACACAAGAGATATCTATCCAAACTAATGACTTTAGCTTAGCTGATGAAGTTGCTTTACTTGAAAAAGATAACTTAACCGATGGCGCGGTTGTTACTTTTACTGGCAGGGTTAGAGATAACAATAACGGTAATTCAGTGACTACCTTAACGCTAGAACATTACCCTGGCATGACAGAGAAATCTCTCGCTAAAATCATCATGCAAGCAAAAGAGCGCTGGCAAATAGGTAGAGTAAAAGTAATTCACCGTATTGGCGAGCTCAACATAGGCGATCAAATAGTTTTTGTCGGTGTTACCAGTAAACATCGACAAGATGCCTTTGCAGCCAATGAGTTCATCATGGACTATTTAAAGGTTAAAGCCCCGTTTTGGAAAAAAGAAAAAATTACTGATGAAGGCAAGACCTCTGAAAATTGGTTAGACGCTAAAAACAGTGATACTGACAAAGCAGATCTTTGGAGCTAACGTGCTACGACTTCTGTTAGCTTCTATTTTGCTTATAAATTTACTGGTTGTAAACACTAGCCTAGCTCAACAAATAAATGCCAGTAACATTAAAAATCAGACTAACAGACCATTAAGAATTGCTGTTGCCGCAAATTTCACCCCTGTACTCGAGGTATTACTAAAAGACTTCACCAGCCAAACGGGCATAAACACTCAAGTGATCAGCGGTGCTAGCGGTGCAATGTTCTTACAAATCAAATATGGCGCTCCCTTTGATATTTTTCTCAGTGCTGATAGTCGCCGCCCCAAAGAGCTTGAACTAGCTGGCTATGCGGTAAAAAATAGTAGAAAGACCTATGCGATCGGTCAGTTAGCACTATATTCACCCTCAAGTGATTCGAATACAAACGCCCTAGAGCGCCTTAAAAACCCACCTGCACGTTTTGCGATAGCTAATCCCGATAGCGCTCCTTATGGCAAAGCAGCAAAGGAAACATTAATCCATTTGGGCTTATGGCAGGTTTATCAACCTCGCTTGGTCAAAGGCATTAATATTGGTCAGACATTTACCCAGTTGCGCAGTAAAGCCGTCGCCAGTGGCATTGTTGCAAATAGCCAATTAATGATAAATAATTTATCTGGGATTATTATTCCGAGCAGCTACCATCAAGCGATAGAGCAGCAGTTAATTATATTGAGTACCAGTGAGCAACAAGTTGCTGCAGAGCAGTTAAGTTATTTTTTGCTATCACCTGAAAGTCAAAACAAAATTACTAGTTATGGTTACGCTCAACGTAAGCAAGATGCACAAATTACAGCGTTAAGCGAGTCAACGGCGAGATGATAAATTCAGACTTTCAAGCACTTATTACCACACTAGAAATGGCAGCATTAACCACCATTATTTTATTGATTATTGGTACTCCCCTTGCTTGGTATCTGGCCAAAATGACCAGTCGATGTAAAGTTATCATTGAAGCCATAGTGGCGTTACCGCTCGTTTTGCCACCAACCGTTCTTGGTTTTTATTTGCTTATCGCGTTTTCACCTGAATACTTGCCTGGCAAGTTATGGCAACAGGTCACGGGTCAACAACTCGCTTTTAGCTTTTCCGCAATCGTGATGGGATCCGTTTTGTATTCACTGCCATTCGTTGTTCAGCCATTACAAAAAGCATTTGAGCAATTGGGCGACTCTTTATTAGAAGCTGGCGCATTACTCGGTGCAGGCCCTATCGATCGATTTTTCTCTATTGTATTACCATTAACAAAGGCAAGTTTTATTACTGCAGCCAGTTTAGGTTTTGCTCATACGGTAGGAGAGTTTGGTGTGATTTTAATGATTGGCGGTAATATTCCGGGGGAAACAAGAGTGCTTTCTATTGCGTTATTTGATCATGTTGAAGCTTTTGATTATGCCAGAGCTCACTTACTCGCCATCAGCTTATTAATAGGTTCAATGATATTATTGGCTGCTATCTATTGGCTAAATTTACCGAAGAGAAATTCCAGTGTAAGTGCTAACCAACTAAGAATAAACGAATGAAGATGAGTGATACTAAATTGAAAAAAGTGTCTGCGGATGAGTGTTCTCAACTCAACATTGATATTAGTATTAACTATCAGCAATTTGAGTTAGCCATCAACTTAGCAATGCCATTAAAAGGCATCACTGGTATTTTTGGTCATTCAGCTTCGGGAAAATCAACCTTATTGCGTGCAATCGCAGGTTTAGAAAAAAAACTATCTGGTGACATAACATTAGGTGAAACAAACTTAGTCAATACCGAACAAGGCAATTACCTCAAACCCGAAGCACGTCACATTGGCTTAGTTTTCCAAAATAGTCGACTATTCGAACATTTGTCCGTCTTAGGTAACCTAGAGTACGCAGTTAAACGCTGCAAACACAATAAACTCGTATTAAATGAAGTCATCAAATTGACCGAGTTATCATCATTGCTTGAACACCGGGTACATCAATTATCGGGTGGACAACAACAAAGAGTAGCCCTAGCAAGAGCTATTTTAGCTGAGCCAAAGTTATTACTGCTCGATGAACCATTAAGTGCACTAGACCAACACAGTAAAACTAAGCTATTAAAGATGATGCTAAACATTCAGAAACAGCTCAACTTGCCAATGCTGTATGTCAGCCACTCATTAGATGAGTTACAACAAGTCTGTGATACCTTATTAGTGCTATCCCAAGGTAGGGTTGTTAATTTTGGTAGTATCCACCACGTTATTCATCAGTTAAATAATTTTGGTGAAAATCCCCTTATTCATCAGCAAACCAGCTTATCATTGCCTATTAAAAAATTTAATAATGGTCATGGTTTAACAGTATTATCACTCAATGCACAACAAGACATTTACCTAACCAGCGATAAAGCCTTTGAACATCAAACTCAATTACGTTGCTTTATATTGGCTAGTGATATTAGTATTTCTCTTACTGAACCGATTAATAGCTCCATTGTTAATCACCTCTTTGGTAGTATTAAGCAAATAAGTTATATAAAGAGTAACGTACTTCTAACCATTAACTGTGCTTCTCAAGAGTTTTTTGTCACTATCAGTGCCTTCTCACAGCAAAAGTTATCGTTAACCAGCAGACAACAAGTCTATTTGCAATTCAAAGCCAGTGCCGTGCGCACTTTCATCCATTAGCGTAATTTAAAGTAACTAGGAATCAAAAGTGTTAAGCAATCAAGAGCAACTAAAATACTCCCGCCAAATAATATTGGATAAAATTGGCCGTCAGGGACAAGTCGCACTGCGTAATGCTAAAGTTCTCATTTTAGGTGTCGGCGGTTTAGGCAATCCTGCCAGTTTATATTTAGCTGCTGCTGGCGTTGGTACTCTCTATATCGCAGACGGCGATTGCATAGAAGTCAGTAATTTACCCAGACAAATTCTCTTTAGTGAAGACAATATTGATGACAATAAGGCTGATGTTGCCGCTGAGAAATTACAACGTCAATTCCCCGATGTCACTATTGAAGCAATTGATGAAATGTTCGATGAAGAATTATGTGATTATTACCTGCCACAGATCGACCTAGTGCTCGATTGCTCTGATAATATCCAAACACGTTACTTAATTAATCAAGCCTGTGTACAACATAAAAGACCTCTGATAGTCGGTGCCGCTACAGGCTTTGATGGTCAGCAATTAACAATAGATCCCCGCGATGAAACGAGTGCTTGTTATCATTGCCTTTTTCCTGCCAGTGAAAAAGCACCTAGCAACAACTGTCAAACCATAGGTATTATTGGCCCTGTACTCGCTATGATTGCAGGGATGCAAAGCTTACAAGCAATTAAGCTGTTAACAGGTAATAAAGTACAGCTCAATCAGCTTAACTTACTTGATGGTTTAGCGAATCAATGGCAACAATTTACCATGAAAAAACAAAAAAATTGTACTGTTTGTGGAGTAAAATAAGGCTTAAACCCGTTACAACTTGCCTAAAGTGAATTGGCAGTCGGCACTTGATAAAATCAACTCAGTGCCATTTTCAGTCACCAATTCTTGTGCTATATCTGCCCATTGGTAATAAACATTCCGATGCACTTTCGCCAGTAAGTTTCGGCGAACAGTGACATACAAATCACCACTTTCTGTCACCATTAGCGGATGATTTTCATCGAGCATAAACTCATCATCCAAGTTAGTACTAACCTGCATTATTTTTTCGTCTGTATCCAACCAGCGCCATTGCGTTAATAAAAATGGCGCATCATCGACTTGAATTTTTACTTTTTCAACAGGGGTTATTAAAAAGTGCTCTACCACACCATGCTTAACTTCTTTAATCAACACAGAGGCAAATAACTTCACCAAAGGTAAACGTTTAATCACACTTCCGTCGTAAAACCAATCACCATTTGCTTTTATTTGTATGTCAATTTCACCACAATATGGTGGATTCCAAGACTCAACTGGCGGTAAGGACTTGTGACTGCCAACTAACTGATTTGATAATTTATCTAATGACATTTGACTCACACCTTAAAAGTAGTTCGATCCCCATTGCCAATCAAGATACATGTTTCAGCGTGCTCGAGCAATTTCAACTCAAGGCGCTGTGATAAAATAATGGTTATGTCCATATAAATCACAGCAACGATGAAGTGATGTTGCTCAAGCACTTCCTTGATGGGTTTAAAGTAACTTTATACGACGTTAAATAATCAAACCATTTTGTCGCTATGTGGACATTATTTTCTTTGTTTAAAGTTCTTTTAATTCCCACTAAAACTCAGCCCTTTGAATAGTAACGGTTATATTGACTGAAAAACGACAAGTTAACACTATTAAGCGATAAGTGAATTTAAATATGGCAATTATCATGCTAACTTAATGTTTGATACATTTTTTTAACATTTACTACCACTAACGTATTACGATTTGTAGTAATCATCGTAAGTTATCTTACAAGGAAAGATCTTTTATGTCACAAATCCTATCAAAGACTAAGCTAAGTATACTAGTCTCTTCTGCCCTGCTTATCGCAGCATGCAGCAATCAAAATAATGAAGCAACAAATGCCATGAACGATATTACCGCCCCGATCGCTAAAAAAGTTCCACACAAAATGGTTATTCATAACCATACCCGTGTCGATGATTATTACTGGATGCGTGACGATACGCGTAAAAATCCAGAAGTGTTAGCCCATTTAGCCGCAGAAAATGATTACACAAAAGCACAACTTCTACATACTGAAGCTATGCAAGAAAAGATCTTTCAAGAGATTAAGGCGCGTATTGAAAAAGACGATAATTCAGTACCAACCAAAAAAGGTGATTTTTACTATTCAAGTCAAATGCAAGGTGAAAATGAATACCCTATTTACGTAAGATCTTCTGATTTTTCAGGTAGTAATCTTGAAGTATTACTCAACGTGAATGAGCTAGCTAAAGCACATGATTATTACCAAGTAAGTGGCTTGAGTGCCAGTCCAGATGGCAAGTTACTCGCATACGGAGAAGATACCGTTAGCCGACGCATTTATACCGTACAATTTAAAGATATCGCAGGCAATTTCTTACTCGATGACAAGCTTGAAGGGACCAATGGTGGCATTGTTTGGGGTAATGACAATAAAACTGTGTATTACATCAAAAAAGATCCACAAACCTTATTAGGTTATCAAGTATTTCGTCATACTTTAGGCACACCACAAGCTGAAGATGAAATGGTCTATGAAGAAAGCAATAAAGCTTATTATACTGGCCTTAGCAAATCTAAAGATGGCAGTAGTGTCTTTATATGGCATTCAAGTACCGAAGCGAGCGGTGTTTCTGTCATTGATGCTGATAATGCCACAGCAATGCCTAAAAGGTTCATTGATCGTGAGGAAGGTCATGAATACTCTATATCCAAAATGAATGACTGGTATTACATCAATACTAACTGGCAAGCGACTAACTTTCGTTTAATGAAAGTCCATAAAAAGCACCTTGGTGATAAAACACAATGGCAAGACGTGATTCCTGCGAATGATGCGGTTAAGCTTGAAGATTATGAATTATTTGCTAACCACCTTGTTTATCAACAACGTGAAAATGGTATTAGCCGATTGACTATTCAAGAATTATCAAGCGGGAAAAAGCAACAGCTTAGTTTTAATGACACGGCATATACCTTAGCGCTATATGGTAATAATGAAATAACAAACAGTAAGTTACGCCTTTATTATTCGAGTTTTACTACGCCAGGAACACATTACGATGTGGATCTAAGTACCTTAGACAAGACGCAATTAAAACAAGCAAAAGTATTGGGGGATTTTGACAGTAAGAACTATACCTCTGAGCGTATTTTCGTTGAAGCCCGAGATGGTAAAAAAATACCCGTTTCTTTAGTTTATCGTAAAGATAAATTCAAAAAAGATGGCACCAACCCATTATACCAATATGCCTATGGCTCATACGGACACACAATTGATCCTTCTTTTTCAGTGAGTCGATTAAGCCTGTTAGACCGTGGGTTTGTTTACGCTGTTGCGCATATCCGTGGGTCTGAAATGCTAGGCCGTCCTTGGTATGAGGACGGTAAGAAGTTAACAAAAATGAATACCTTTACTGACTTCATTGATGTCACTAAAGACTTAACAACGCAGGGTTATGGCGATAAAGAAAACGTCTTCGCCGTTGGTGGTAGTGCTGGCGGTTTACTGATGGGCGCAGTTATGAATATGGCACCAGAGCAATACAAAGGCATTGCTGCAGCCGTTCCCTTTGTTGATGTAGTAACCACTATGCTCGATGAAAGCATTCCATTAACAACCAATGAGTTTAAAGAGTGGGGGAACCCAAAAGAGAAAGCATATTATGATTATATGTTGTCTTATTCACCTTATGACCAAGTAAAAGAACAAGACTATCCTAATGTCTTAGTTACGACTGGCTTACATGACTCACAAGTACAATACTTTGAGCCAATGAAATGGGTTGCTAAGTTACGTGATTATAAGACTGATGATAATATATTATTGTTTAAAACGGATATGGAAGCTGGACACGGTGGTGCTTCTGGCCGCTTTAAACGTATTCATGATACCGCTTTACAGTATAGTTTCTTCATTGACTTGCTTAATAAAGACTAAATAAGACGGCTTTCCTATATTCTCACCTGACTTTAGTTAGGTGAGGATAACACCCTATCATAGCTTTACCGTTACCCACTGTATTTTTAGCATTTCCTTTACTAATGACATCCATGTCAATTTTCTTTATATTGGGGCTAGGGCCTATTGACCAGTCATGGTTAATTTTTGTTAGCTTTTTTAAAAGAGAGTATAGTGCTTTAAGCGCGACGAGTAGTGTGTAGCTTAGTCTTACTAGTAATTACTACTCAACAATATGACGCAGAAAAGTCTCTAAAGATCACCAGCCCCTAACTAAGGACTCCTCATGAATGTGTCAATGAAGACTATTACCCTGATCTTTTTTATTTGCCTGATCTCTACTAGTCATCACAGTATTGCAGATACTGCTCCAAAGCCACTACAAGTAAGAACCATTGCAATCGCCCCCTATGGCATAGATAACTCAGGGCAACTAAGCGGTATTTACTATGATTTAACTCATTCTTTACTACTCAAAAGTGGTATAGCCGCTGAGCATCATATATTCCCCTACGGCCGTATAATGCATGAACTAAAGCTGGGTAAAACAGATCTCACCATCATGTTCAAATATAAAGAGCTCACCAATTACGTTGATTATATTCACCCACTCCCAGCATTAAAGAATGTTGTTATTGGTCGCCACGGCAGTAATTATCAGAGCATTAAACAACTTGAAGGTTTAAACATAGCATACCTAAATGGGGCAAAATTTAGCGATGAGATAGATAATAACCCTAAGATTCTCAAACAAGTTGTTGTGGATTTCCATCAGGGCTTATTAATGTTAAAGAAAAGTCGTGTAGACGCTATTATTGGGCCCATGAGGCCAATTATTAGTAGTGCAAATAAACTGGGCCTAAACGAAAGCTATTTTGGTAAAGCCCTTGTTGTGTCTGAACGTACACCTTGGTTACAGCTTTCGAAACAAAGTAAAAGCCATATTTCTGCCGAAAAACTCAAGATTATCTTTAGTGCAATGATTGACCAAGGCGCATTAGAAAGCATTCAAAAAAATTACCCGTAATGTGTCACTAAATTGATTACTTTATCACCGATAACGGTAATTTAATACTCAGTGTAAACTTATGTAATGTCGCTATTATCATCAATCATATTTGATTACACTAGTATTAAGAGTTATTTTTTTACATGAGTTAATCACTTTATGACACGTCGATTTCGACTACTATTTCCACTGCTTTCGAGTCTTTTTTTATTGGCTTGCAATAGTAACTCCGAAGTAGATGAAAAACTAAAAGACTTGCCTCTTCCCCACAATTGGCAAGATAGTTCACAATCTTTAACTGTTAAGCATAATTGGTTATCTGAACTTGATAACTTACAGGCTCATCAATTGGTCGAAAAAGCATTAGCATCTAACCAGCAATTTGCCATGCAAGCATACGCGTTGGAGATAGCCAAGCAGCAACTTATTATTTCAGGCAGCCAGCTTTGGCCTGAGCTTGATTTAGCCTTTCGCAGTGGTCGCAATAAAGATAATCAAACCGACAGTTATTCAAACAGTAACTCTGTTAATGTAAATTTAAGTTATGAGGTGGATATTTGGGGTAAATTATCTGATGCCGATCGCATAACTAACTATAACTACCTCGCACAAAAAGCTACTTTCGAACAATACAAGCAACAGCTGGTTGTCAACGTATTAACCACTTGGTTTCGTGTGATTGAAGCTGAAAAGCTGCTAACCCTTTATCGTAGCAGAGTCGCAAACTCCCAACAAAACTTAGCGATAATTGAAGCAGGTTACCATTCAGGCTTAAGCCCTGCGCTTGATGTCTATTTAACGCGTAACGATTTGAACAACGAATTAACCAGAGTCTCAGAGCAAGAAACTGAGAAAACTAAACTTATTAGACAGCTTGAACGCCTGATTGGTGAATACCCGAAAGGTGAGCTGCTGGTCAATGCTAACTTACCTCTGCTAACCACAGACATTCCTGTTGGTTTACCGTCAGAATTAATCAGCCGCAAACCTGAATTAAAAGCCAGTTGGTATCAATTATTATCACAAGATGCCGGTTTAGCTTATGCCCATAAACAACGTTTTCCCAGTATAGTTTTATCAGGCTCAGTAGGTGATTCTAACGCCGACATTGGTGATTTACTCTCTAGTTCATCCTTAGCTTGGTCATTGCTGGGCAGTGTCTCTGCTCCCATTTTTAATGCAGGTCGTCTGAAAGCAAATGAAGAAAAAGCTCGTATAGAACTTAAACAAGGAGAACAGTTATACCTTGATACTTTATATAATGCTTTTAGTGATGTTGAAAATGCTATTACCACTGAGAAGAATTTAAAGAACAGCTATTACACCATGTTGGCAGCTCAAGAGAATGCCAAAATTGCATCGACCCTTTCTTTCGAGCAATACCAAAGTGGTTTAGTCACTTATACCACGGTACTTGATGCACAAAACCGTTCTTTTGAAGCGCAATCAACACTGATAAAAATAAAAAACCAACTGATTGCCAATCGAATCAATCTACATCTTTCCTTGGGTGGCGACTTCTCCACACCGTCACTTGCCTCATCACCTGCACCAAAGGCCGAATAACCATGTATCTTAGCATTGAAAAGAAAAAAAGAAATTATAAAAAAATATTAGTGCCGGTCATTATCATCATTGCCACCGCAATATTAATGATGGTTATTTTTAAAAACCCACCAACAAGTAACCGTGCTAAGCCTTCAAAAGCGCCACAAATGACAGTAGAAACCACTACCCTGACGCCTAAAACCTATCAGGTGATGGTGCAAAGTTTTGGCACAGTAAAACCCAGAACCCAAAGTGTGCTGTTCGCTCAAGTATCAGGACAGATTAATTATGTAAGTAAACAATTTAGAGCCGGGGGATTTTTCGAGCAAGGAGACATTCTCATTCAACTTGATGATAGAGATCACCGCGCTGAAGTTAACATTGCTCAAGCAAGTCTTATGTCAGCTAAACAAAATTTGCAAGAAGAGTATGCACGCGTGAACCAAGCAAAAGCCGACTGGAAAAGACTTGGCAATGGTAAAGCGCCTAATGCGCTGGTATTACGTCAACCACAATATGAGGCGGCCAAAGCGCAAGTACTCTCTGCAGAGGCACAGCTCGATAAAGTAAAACTATCACTTGAACGCACTAAGATTGTTGCGCCTTACGCCGGAAGAATCTTAAAGAAAAATGTTGATATTGGTCAGGTCATTTCGAGTAACACTCAGTTAGCCGATATATTTGCGGTTGATTATGTCGAGATCCGCCTGCCGATTAAAAACAAAGATTTGCCACTAATGAAATTGCCAGAAGAATATCGCAATGCCGATGAAACATCAGAGTTGAATAATATTACCTCTGACAAGACTGATAACGACAACTCTATGATTAGTAATGTTGTTATTTCATCTGATCTGATGGGTGATCAAATTTGGCAAGGGAAAATCGTCCGTACTGAAAGCGCTATTGATGAAATATCGCAGCAACTCTATGTCGTGGCACAAATTATCCGCCCATATGATGGTGAGTATAATCAAGGTGCGCAGATTAAAATGGGGCAATACGTCACCGCGGAAATTACCGGCCGAGAAGTTGAAAATGCTTTAGTCATACCAAGTAGTGCCATTTATCAGGGCAGCTATGTCTATATTGTTGAAGACGGTCTTTTGATGCGAAAAGAAATTAAATTAGGTTGGCAAAATGGTACTGAGTCTATCGTTACGCATGGGCTAATTGCTGGTGATCAATTAGTACTCACCTCCTTAGGGCAAGTCAGTTCAGGCACACCCGTTGCCATTGCAGGTCAAACGCCGAGACAGGTCACCAACAAAAGTAATGCTACACCCGTTGCTAAGGTGAACAACTAATGATTGCTTGGTTTGCACGAAATCATGTTGCCGCCAACTTACTATTAATTACTATTTTAATAGCAGGTTTATTTAGTTTATCTAATCGTATTCCACTGGAAGTATTTCCTTCGTTTGCCACCGATCGTATCAACGTAAATGTGTCATTACGCGGTGCGACTCCAGAGGATGTTGAAAAAAGTATCTCTATTCGCATAGAAGAGGCAGTACAAGACTTAGAAGGCGTAAAGCAAATTGCTAGCCGTTCACAAGAAGGCTCTTCTGCGGTCAATATTGAAGTAGAGTCAGGCTATGATCCTCGTGAAATGCTCGCCGACATCAAAAGCCGCGTAGATGAAATTAACACCTTTCCCGTAGACGCAGAAAAACCTGTCGTCTCTTTAGCAACACGCAAACGTGAAGTGATTGCCGTAACTATTGCCAGTATTTATAGCGAGAAAGAGACACGGGAATTTGCTGAAAAAGTCAGGGATGATTTATTAAAAATCCCCGCTATCACCCAAGTAGAACTCAGTGGTGTGCGCGATTATGAAATATCAATTGAAGTACCTCAAGATAAATTACGCCAATATGATTTAACAATCGCTAAAATATCTGCTGCTATTTCTGATTCAAGTACAGACATTTCTGCCGGTAATTTAAAAACCCAAGGAGGGGATATTTTATTGCGTTCAAAAGGACAAGCTTATCGCAAAGATGAGTTTGAGAAAATAGCGATAAAAACCAACGTCGATGGCTCTATCATTCGCCTCAGTGATATTGCGATCATCAAAGATGACTTTGAAGAAACACCTGTACGGACTCGCTTTAACGGTAAACAAGCTGCTTTTATCGATGTATACCGAATCGGGCAACAAAGCGCAATTGACGTTGCTGATGCCGTAAGAACCTATATTAATGATCAACAAAGTGCATTGCCCGTAGGTGTAGAATTAAGCTTTTGGGATGATGATTCACAAATCGTCAAAAATCGTATTTCTACACTGACCACCAGCGCTCTACAAGGTGGCATATTAGTGCTGGCGTTATTAACTTTGTTTCTTAGACCGTCCATTGCTTTTTGGGTATTTATTGGTATCCCTATTTCTTTTATGGGCGCCTTTATAATGATGCCTGTATTCGGTATTACCTTAAATATCATGAGTCTGTTTGGCTTTATCTTAGTCTTGGGTATCGTAGTAGATGATGCCATTGTTACAGGCGAGAATATTTATACCCACCTAAAAACGTCTGAATCAGGTGAAATGGCTGCCATTCGTGGCACCGAAGAAGTGGCCACGCCAGTAACCTTTGGCGTATTAACAACCGTAGCCGCATTTTTGCCCCTGGCTTTTATTGAAGGCGCACGGGGCGCGTTATTTGCGCAAATCCCAGTAATCGTTATTCCAGTGCTCATCTTCTCTTTAATTGAATCAAAATTCGTTTTACCTTCACATTTAAAGCACTTGAAATTACGTTCAGAAAAAGAAACAAAATCAAAATTTAGTCAGTTACAACAATCATTCGCAGATGGCTTTGAGCGGGCGATCATTCGTTTCTATCAACCTTTATTAAAACGTGCCATTAGCAACAAAACGACCACCTTAGTTGGCTTTGTTGGTGTTTTCCTAATCATTCTTGCCCTTATTATGAGCGGCTGGACTAAGTTTATTTTCTTCCCACGAATCCCGAGTGAAACTGTACGAGCAACTTTAACGCTTCCTGCTGGTACACCGTTTGAAGTGACTAATAAATATATTATAAAGATGGCTGAAAAAGCAGAGAAATTAAAGCAGAAGTATATTGAACCATCGACTAACAGCAGCGTCATTATTAATATATTAGCCACCACCGGTGGTCGTGGCGGTGTGTCAAACTCCGGTAGC
>MAAB01001215.1_pt1 | contig 61494 bp, 60 predicted proteins | sample 1115991 | NCBI WGS metagenome assembly MAAB01 (sample SAMN04961124, study PRJNA320927) | seawater metagenome | isolation source: sample BD02T18 sea water enriched with oil for 18 days | place: USA:Gulf of Mexico | collected 2013-07-27 | reverse complement strand
GATTCGGAATTTAATAAACGATAGCGGTAGCCTATTTGATCTGGATATTTTGCATTTGGCGAAATAAACTCAATAGTTAAGTGGGATTGTTCATGCTCTAAAGTTAAATTAGACAATTGACTAAGCTGTTTACTTAAAGAAAATTCAGCCTTGCTCTCATCCTTACTGGAAGGGGAATCTTGATTGGTTACTTTAATCTCATTATTAGAGATCAGTAATCTTGTTAATTTGGGAGGGTTTAATACCTGTTCTATTTGCTTTACTTTTTGAGGATAAAACTTATGGATGCCATTAGAACTACCAAAGTAAAACTCGTTATTAATTGTTTTTAATGAAGAATATTCTATAAATTCGATATCGGACAGATGTAATTCTTTACTGAAATTTTTAACTTGCAGTGTAAAGGGGTTAATTAAAGTGATAGCTCCATTTGTTGAAAACCAAGCGTTTTCTTTCTTATCTAAAAGAACTGATTCAATTGAATGGCTTAGTAATTTATTATTTTCATTATTAAACGTTGTTTTATCATTTTCATTAAAATAAGTTGTTTTTTTGTTCTTCTTATTATAGAGCAAAATACCCTGTCTGGATGTGAGCCAAACCCATGAATCAGAAACCTTTATGGAATTAAATTTAATTGTTGATAAGTATTTGACATCATCAAGACTTTGATAATTGAAGTTGTTTATATTCTGTGGTGTTATTGATAAATCAAAAGATATTAATTGATTGTCTATTGATGTTGCCCAAATAATATTATTTTTAATATCGATATCAAAGGTAGTTAGACGCTTATTGTCTTCGGTATCAAATCGATGAAACTCATTTGTGGATATCAAGTAGGAAGTCAGATTCCCATTGATATCTATAAACCAAATTTTATTATTAAAAATCTGAAAAGGATATTTCTTGTCATAAAGTGACTTTTTTTCCCAGTCTTTAATTTTTCTTGTTTCTTCAGAGGATACGTTATGTATAAATAAATCACCTGGGTCAGTATCTGAGTAGGCATTTATCCATAAGTTGTTTTTATTATCTGCTTCGATATGGTAAATGTCTTTGCCTTCAAGCGCCTTTATATAATTACCTGAGGTTGCACTTCCCAGATAATTTAAACCGGTGTTATAGTCATTAAACCAAACTTTCCCATCTGTTGTTTCTGCCAATCTATCAATGTAACCATTGATGACGGCATTTGAATAATGTTTAAAGTGAAGAGAGTCATCAAAAAATATATTTATTCCTTTTCCGTATGTACCCAGCCATAAATTACCTGTAACGTCTTTGATAATCGTTTGAATATTGTCTAGGGATAGACTGCTTGATGCCTGATTGTGTTGATATTTGTTTATAGTATTTGTGTTAAGATCAATAATATTCAAGCCGCTTTCAGTTCCCAGCCAGACTGTTGAGTCATTAGCTTTCACAATACTTCTGACTTTATCAGACAAAATTTGATTAGTGAGGTGGGTTGTGTTGTAACTATCAATTAAAATATAATCTTCATCTAAGACATAAATGCCATTGTCTGTAGCTAACCAATAATTACCATTAATTTCCTTTATATCAAACAATGAGTCAGCAGCTATAGTTATACGAAATTTATTATTTTTCTTTTGTAATGAATCTGCGTAATTTAGATTTTCATTAACTAAAAAGATACCTTTATCATAACTTCCAAACCAAAAGTTTCCTTTCAAATCTTGATAAATGGTTTTTATTTCTTTTAGTTCATCTTCAAACCCATGAATTTTAATTTGCTTAAAATGATTGCTGGACTTATTAAATTTATGAATGCCACTTTTGGTAGAAACCCAAATGTTTTCATCTTTGCTATTATCTTGGTAAATATCCCATACTTCATCATCAATTAATGTTTTATCATTTCCTTCTTGATGATAAAAATTTTCAAAATTATTAAGTTCTACATTATATTTGCTCAAGCCTTTTTGAGTGCCAACCCAAAGAACACCGTCATTATCCACAAAAACTTTGCGAATAAAGTTATGAGCAATTGAATTAGGTTCCGCTAGGATTTTTCGATAATGGACAAAGTTTTTACCATCATATCTATTTAAACCATCTTCGGTGGCTATCCAAATAAACCCGTCATGATCTTGAGCTATATCAAAGACGTTATTTTGACTGAGGTCATCGGCAGATAATAAGTGCTTGAACTTTAAAGCAGCTTGGCTTGATAAACTTGTATTTTGTTCAATTAATTCGTCGGTAGGAAGTACTGTTTCGGCAAGTGTTAAACCGGAAAAGCTCAACATCATAGTGAAAAGAGATAAACAGAAAACGGAGATGAGTTGTTTACATGTATATAAACGAATTTTAGGGAAATAATTAAGCACTAATACGACCTTGGATAAAAACTTCAAAAAAGGCTTATTTACAGGGTTCAATAATATCAGCAGTTGGTCTGTCTATTAAATACAGATAATGTAATTTGATATAAAGTAAATTAAGCAAGCAATGTTATATTTTTTAGTTATTTTTATTGCATTAAACCCTATTTAAAATGAAGGATAGGGCTAAGTCAACTTTTTTACACATTTGTAGCAATTGGCTTATAAAAGTAAGTTGATTCTTTATCGGCAGGTTTAGTATTTTCTTTGACAGTTTTTCAATATTTCTTTAATAGTTTCATTAGGCTGAAGTGTTTCGCCTTTATTTCCTTGCTCATTATCTTGGTGGCTAGTCAGAATTATTCTATCTGTATTTTTGTTAGAAGTAAGTTGCTGGCTAATGAACTCATGGATATCGCTAAGTGTTAACGACAAAATAACTTCAATCAATTTCTGTTTTTGGTCAAAGGCTATTTCTTTATTACATATTGATGCCCAGAATCGTTGGCTTTTTATACGTAAGCTTGAGTCTTTTTCTTGCAATTGACTCGCTAATCCTTGCTGGATATTAAGCCAGTTATCACCAGACAATTGGGATAACTTATCTTTTACTTGGTTAATGAAATGGCATATTTCCGATACTAAGGTATCAGCTTCAATATGTGGTGATTGAATGTAAAAAGCAATACCGGGATAGCGATTAATAGGAATAAACCCAACGCCCACCAAATAACCAAACTGCTTCTCTGTACGCATTTCTTGAAAAAACAATGGTGATAATATTTGACTGGTGATCATCGTTTTTGCCACCGTCGACAAGTCTTTATCAATCATTGGATAATACATTACAGCAGCATGGTCATGCTCAGGTAGCTGCAAAGGAATATGGATTTTACCTTGTTCTTTAATGTCTAATACGGGAATTTCAACGGTATGCCTGTTTGCATAGTTGTGCTTAAATGCAGACTTTAATAACTGATTAAAACTGTCAACATGTTCTGTTAACCAATTACCGTGTATTAATGCTTCAATGGTTACTTCATCAAATATTTGATGTCTAAAGGCCGTAAACTCTTCAAACGATATATTTAATAGGGCGCTAGCAAGTTCATCACTTGTTGGACTTTTCGGTTGCATGGTTGAGCTAAGTACTGAAAAGAGCTGAGAGATTGATTTACTCGTCTGTGCGTTATGCCAGTGATTCATTAATTGCTTTTTAAAGAGCTCAAATTTTTCCTGTTCAAACTCCTCTCTACTTAAACTTATCAATAGTTGCTCAAAGAGTTTTTCTTGTTTGGCACTTACACCTGAGAGTTGCAATGTTACTCCGCCTTGATGGGAGAACAAGTGATAATGAATTCCCGCTAATTCAGCATCATAGTGTTGTTCAATTACCGCATCGCTGTAGAGATCAACGAATAACCGTGTCATAGCAATATGCTTGTTACTTTTTATGGTTATAGGCGCATCTATACCTAAATAAATATAACCCTTAGGTACTTTAAAGGTATTGTCTTGCTTAAACCAAACGGATAATCCATCAGTATCTTCAATTAATTCAGGAATATTTTTTTGTTGTAATACTGCTTCTTCACACGAATAAATTTTTGGCTCTTGTACTATGTAAGGGTTTTGTTTGGGGAGATGAAATTCTGATGAATACCCCTGCTTTTTCCAATGTTGAATGTCACTCGATAAAAGTTTTTCAACACTATATGGCACTTGATACCAAAAACTATTCTGATTAAATGTATTTTGCTGGCTAATATGAATAATGCGCATATTATCTGTCGATAAATAATTCAGTAATAAAGTAATACTCTCTTGGCACATACCCTCCATGATGTAGTCACCATAAATATAATCATTTTCAGCATAATGCTGCATATTAATGACTAACTGACAAACGGAGTCGAGGGGTTTTAGCTTTTCTTGGTAATTGAAGGACAAATTAGCAATAGCCTGTTTCTCATGATAATAAAATTCATCAATGGGGCCGCTCTTCATCAAATTAATATAAGAAAAAATAGCAGAAACAATTTCACTGATATGCGCTTCGCCTAATTCAGTTAAAGAAATACTTAAATTGAAGTCTTTAAAATTTGAACCATTCACGCCTGAGCCAGCAGTCAAGCCAAGGGCCCATTGCTGCTTTTTTAGATATGATAAAATGCTGCCTTTGCCTTCGTGGCCTAATAAATAAGCGAGAATAGATTCAGGCTTATGGCGATACAGACTGTCAATGCTTGGCATTGCAAAACTAACAATAAGCTGACGATCATTTTTAACGGGTTTTATATTAATCTTTACTTGTTGGTGTTCAGCTAAATATAACGGTTCATTAATTATTGGCTTTTGTGCGCTCGTCGGTTTTATATCGCTAAATTTTTCGTGCGCTAACGCGGCTAATTCATCAATACTTTGCGGACCCTCTAACACTAACGTCATGGTATTGGCCGTGTAATAAAGGTGGAAAAAATCACGAATTTCTTTGGTTAAGTCACTGTCTTTTCTGTCTGCAAGCGTATCAATTGAACCGACTGAAAACTTAGAAAAAGGATGAGCTTGGTTAATTGTTTCTTTATGTACATCATAAAGGCGTCGAATGTCGTCTTTGAGTTTTAGCTTAAATTCAGCGTCAACATTCAGGCGTTCCTTTTCAACAAATTCTTTTGATAATAGCGGACTAATAAAAAACTGACTAAAGCGATCTAAGGCTGCTGAAAAGTGTGAGTGGTGTATATCAAAGAAAAAACAGGTGTGCTCGGTAGCTGTCCACGCATTATTGCTTCCACCATGCTGACTAATATATTTTTGATATTCACTACCATCAGGGTATGATTTTGTGCCTAAAAATAACATGTGTTCAAGAAAGTGAGCTAAACCTTCGCGGTGCTCAGGATCGCTGAAATGACCTATGTTTACTGCTAATGCAGCGGCAGATTTATTGGTTTGTTCATTGTGAACTAATAAAACTCTTAGACCATTGGTTAGAGTTAAGGTTTTATAATGTTTAGTGTCATTTGGGCTTTGTTTCAACATAGGCTCCGGCAAACACTGCAACAAGTCTAATACAGCGTATGTATTAAGGTAAGCGTTTGTTTCTATAATTATTTTATTTTTATCTAGCTAAACTACCCGATGCAATAACTAGAGTCTATTGTATTCTTAAAATATCTATTAATTATCTATACTATAGACCTAAATAAGCGCTAAAATGCCAGCGTTTTGAAAAATACTGTTATTTGGAAAGTTTATGCGAATTTTTATAATGCGACATGGTCAAGCACAGCCGATGGCTATTTCTGATCAAGACCGTGAATTAACTGAACATGGCAAGGTTGAAGTCGCTAAGATGGCAGGGGTTTTGTTAGAAGACAAGTTATATTTCGATGCTATATATGTCAGCCCTTATATCAGAGCCCAGCAAACCGCAAATATTATAAAAAGTGTATTGGCAACACCTACTTCAATGACCACACTTAACTTTATTACACCAAATGATACAGCGCAGCCCTTACAAGATTATATTTATGGCCATTATTCCGAGCAAGACGATAAAAGAGAGCAAAACATTCTTATCGTTTCACATATGCCGTTAGTGAGTTATTTGGTGGCTGAATTTACTAATGGGCAACATGCACCATTATTTCAAACAGCTTCGGTCGCTGAAATAGACTATAACGTAAATACTTTGCAAGGGCAGTTAATTGCTCATTGTGCCCCTTATTAAGATTTTTCATATTTATTGAACAGACATATATGCTGTTAGTTGATTGGAAAGGTTTACTAATTATTATGTCAAATCAGCAAACCTGTCTTTAAGTTCCACCAACACTAATAAAGCGCCATTACCACCCCATTCAAGTGGGGCTTGATGAAAAGCCATCACATCAGGATGCTGCACAAGCCAATGTGGAACTTTATTCTTAAGTACTCTTGAGCCTAACCCGTGCACAATACACACACATTTAGCATGTTCTTTTTTGCACGCATAGAGTAAAGCCGCTATTTCAAGTTTTGCTGCTTGTTGGTCTAATCCGTGTAAATCTAAAATCAAATCAGGGGCGTACTGGCCTCGTCGTAGGTTTTTAGCTTCGAAGCTGTCAACGTCTTCTCTGACGTACTTCATCGGGCCTTGTTGATTTAAATGGGGTTCAAATTCATCAGAAAAATAAAACTCAGCGTCTTGCTTATTTTTATTGCTCGCTTTTGCTCTAGCCGCTTTTAATGACTTATTTTGATCTGCCTTTTTAACGGGGGGAATTTTATCTTGTACTATTGCCTTTACTTTCCCAATGGATTGCATGAATAAGTCTTTTTCATCACCCGTTGTTGTGTCTTTATTTTTCATATTAATAGCTAGTAGCGGAAAACTGTTTAAATTTTAAAAACATCTGTGGGCAATAACAAGCAAAAGGTTATAATATGTCGCATAAAATATAGAAAGTAAGAAATAGAGAGTGAATGTGAACGAAGTTGATTATTCTGCGTTAACAGATGAATTACATACGATTGGTGATTATTTACGTTTTGCAACGAGTGAATTTAATCAAGCAGAGCTATTTTTTGGTCATGGTACCAATAATGCGTGGCATGAAGCCATAACCCTAGTGATGTTTGCGGTAAACTTACCTGTAGAGTTAAATGAGCAAGTATTTAATTGTCGATTAACCTTGAATGAAAAGTTAGCCGTGATAACGTTAATCAATCGTCGTATTACCGAGCAACTTCCTGCGGCTTATTTAACGAATCATGCCCAGTTCGCGGGATTACCTTTCTACGTTGACGAGCGCGTTTTAGTACCACGTTCACCTATCGGTGAACTGATTGAGCAACACTTTTCACCGATGTTTTCACCGGAGACGCCTCCTCAGCGCATTTTGGATTTATGCACAGGTAGTGGCTGTATTGCTATTGCTTGTGCGACGGCCTTTCCTGAAGCGGAAGTTGATGCGCTTGATTTATCGGTAGATGCGTTGAATGTGGCACAAATAAATATTGAAAATCATGGTTTAACAGAACAAGTTATTCCAATTCAGTCTGATGTTTTTTCTGGGATCCAAGGGCAAAGTTATGATTTAATTGTAACGAATCCGCCTTATGTTGACCAAGAAGATGTTGACGCATTACCGCAAGAATATTTACACGAACCCGTTATGGGCTTAGGCTCAGGTTTTGACGGCTTAGATATTGTCCGTGAAATACTTGCGCAAGCCGCTAGTCATTTGAATGATAATGGTGTTTTGATTTGCGAAGTGGGTAATTCACAAATCCATGTTGAACACGTTTACCCTGATGTTCCTTTTACATGGTTAACGTTTGAACGTGGTGGTCATGGAATATTTATGTTGACCAAAGACCAGTTAACCCAGCATCACGACAGTTTTACACAGGCATTTGAACAAAAATAAGTTTTTTCGTATTAACCGTAGAGAGAAGTGAATTCATGTCAGGCAATACCTTTGGAAAATTATTTACCGTAACCTCATTTGGTGAAAGCCATGGCTTAGGCTTGGGCGCTATTATTGATGGTTGTCCTCCAGGTTTAGAACTCTGTGAAGCTGATTTGCAGGACGATCTTGATCGCCGTCGTCCAGGTACTTCTCGTTATACCACTGCGCGCAGAGAACCAGATAAAGTTAAAATAATGTCAGGTGTTTTCGAAGGTAAAACGACTGGAACACCTATCGGACTATTGATTGAAAATACCGACCAACGTTCTAAAGACTATGGCGATATAGCTCAAAGCTTTCGTCCGGGTCATGCAGATTACACTTATTGGCAAAAATATGGGATTCGCGATTATCGTGGTGGCGGGCGTTCTTCGGCTCGTGAAACTGCAATGCGAGTTGCCGCTGGTGCAGTTGCTAAAAAATTCTTAAAACAAAAATTTGCTATGGAAATTAAAGGCTGTGTTACACAAATTGGTGATGTTTGTGCAGGCAGTATTGATTGGGATATTGTTGAAAACAATCCTTTCTTCTTTCCTGATGAAAGTAAACTTGACGATCTTGATGAGCTACTACGTGGCATTATTCGTCAAAAAGATTCTATTGGCGCGAAAGTCACCGTACAGGCGACTAACGTACCTGTTGGTTTAGGCGAACCTATTTTTGATCGTTTAGATGCAGACATTGCTCATGCATTAATGGGCATTAATGCCGTAAAAGGCGTAGAGGTAGGTGATGGCTTTGCAGTCGTGAATCAAAAGGGCTCAGAGCATCGCGATGAGTTAACCCCGGATGGTTTCTCAAGTAATCACAGTGGTGGTGTTTTAGGCGGGATTTCTTCAGGGCAGAGTATTGTTGCTAATATCGCGATGAAACCAACATCTAGTATTGGTGTTAGTGGTAAAACCATTGATTTAGCTGGGCAAGCAACGGATCTTATAACCAAAGGTCGACATGATCCATGTGTCGGCATCCGTGCTGTACCTATTGCAGAAGCAATGTTAGCGTTAACTTTGATGGATCATTTTTTACGTAATCGAGCCCAAAATGCTGATGTAATTAGTTGCACACCTGATATCGAAGCATAATTCACGTTGATTATCGAAAATAAAAAGTAATGGCATCAGCAAATTTTACTAAGCTATCGGCTAGTTACTTTTGGTATTTCAGTATTTTGGGACTCATTGTCCCATTTTTGCCGATTTTTCTTGATGCAAAAGAATTTAGCTCAATTGAAATTGGTGAAATACTCGCCATCATTACCGCGACAAAAATAATCGGACCTACGCTATGGGCATTTGCAGCAGATAAGTCAGGTCAGCAATTATCGATTATTCGACTTGGCTCTCTACTTGCTCTACTTAGTTTTTCTTTGCTTTTTTTGCTTGATGGTTATTGGCCGCTAACTTTTTGTTTAGCCATTTTTAGTCTATTTTGGACGGCAATTCTCCCCCAATTAGAAGTACTGACCCTTAACTCTATTCGTAGCAGCAATAAAATTTATGCACGTATTCGTTTATGGGGAAGTATTGGTTTCATTTTTCTAGCGGTATTAGCGGGAGAATTAATTGAACGCTTTTCAGAAAATGCATTTACCTATTTAGGTTTATTCGTTTTAAGTGCTTTATTATTCTCGACTTTTCGTATGAAACCCTTGAGAAAAATTAAAAGTGAACTTCAAGAAACGAGTCCAATAATCGATAAAGTTTTTAATCGAGCTTTTGTACTTTTCTTTTTTGCTGGGGTAATGTTACAAATTAGCTTTGGTCCTTATTATGGATTTTTTGCGCTGTATTTGCGTGAACTTAATTACCCTGGTTTCGCCGTAGGTGGTTTTATTACTATCTCCGTACTTGCTGAGATTATCATCTTTCTTTATGCGAGTTTTTTCTTTCGTCATTTCTCTTTGAAAACTTTGCTCGTTATTAGTTTACTCCTGACCGGTGTACGTTGGTTTATTACCGGCAGTTTCGCTGACAATGTTTGGCTACTGGCTATCAGTCAATGTCTTCATGCATTTAGCTTTGGTTTATATCACAGTGCTTCTATTGGATTTATCCATCAACATTTTTCGCGTAATCAGCAGAGTCGTGGGCAAGCTATTTATATTGGTGGTGTTTACGGTTTAGGTGGTGCCATAGGTGCTTATTTAGCGGGGATTATTTGGCAAGATGGACAAGGCAGTGAGCTTAGTTATAACCTAGCAATGGTCATGGCATTTATCGGAACTTTGTTTGTTTTATTCATGCCAAAGCCTCAACGAAGAACGACAAATTTTTAGCTCTTTAATCCCAGTTATTTATTATTTTTTTCTATATTAGAAACTATTATTTATCTTATAAAGTATTTTACTTTCCATTTTTGCAAATTTATTGGTGTCATATAGAATTTTTTCGGGATACTTGAAATACACCTTATTGCCAGAGAAAGGTAAAGTACCAATCGTTATGTAACTCGTCTGCTTATTTAAAAGGGGGCATATATTTATCATAATTGATGTAACGTATTCATAACATTAGCTCTGTCATGTTTCATGTTTATTTACTAAATTACCTAGACAAATAATCATCATTTCAATTATAAAGTGTTCATCGATAAATTTTAGGATCAACTATGAACGTTTTACGACTTCCTGTTTTAGTGTTTTCACTGTTAACTATTGCTTTTAATTCAAATGCTGAGTTCAGTGAAAGTATGACCATTAACGATATACATCAGCAAATAAAAATACATCAACTCAGTAGCGAAGAATTGGTTTCGTTTTATTTAGCTCGCATCAAAAAATTTGACGATAATGGCATGACGCTAAATTCAGTGGTGCAATTAAATAAAAATGCGCTTAAACAAGCAAAATCCTTAGATCAATATTTTAAAAAATACGGTTTTAAAGGGAAACTACATGGCATTCCTGTTTTATTAAAAGACAATATTGATACTACCGATGGCATGGCGAACACAGGCGGCTCAACGGCTTTGGTGAATAATTTTCCTAACGATGATGCATTTTTAGTTAACCAACTTAAAGATGCTGGCGCTATTATTTTAGGAAAAACCAATTTAAGTGAGTGGGCAAATTTTCGTTCAACAGCTTCATCAAGTGGTTGGAGTGGCCTTTATGGGCAAAGTAAAAACCCTTACGATGTTACAGCCAGCCCTTGTGGCTCTAGTTCAGGTTCAGGTATTGCGGCTTCAGCCAACTTTGCTACGGTCACCATAGGCACTGAAACAGATGGTTCTGTTACTTGTCCTGCAGCAATGAATGGTGTTGTCGGTATTAAACCGACCCTCGGCACGGTAAGTCGAGATGGCATTATTCCTATTGCACATAGTCAAGATACTGCTGGCCCTATGGCGACAAACGTTACCGACGCCGTTATTTTATTAAGCGCTATGGTCGCTGTTGATCATACAGACCCGGACGCTGTTTCATCAAATATTCAATATACTTCTCACTTAAAGCTTGATGGCCTAAAAGGAAAGCGTATTGGTATTGCACGAAATTTAACGGGTTACCATAAAGGTTTAGATAACGTATTTAATCAAGCGATAATAGATCTTGAAAAGCAAGGCGCAATTATCGTTGATGACACTAACTTCGAAAATACAGATCAATGGGGTGATGCCGAATTTGAGGTTTTATTATATGAATTTAAAGATGAGTTGAATAAATACTTAGCCAAAACAGCTGATGGCATACCTAAGTCTTTGTCAGAACTGATTGAATATAACAAAGAAAATGCTGATGTTGAAATGAAATACTTTGGTCAAGAGCTTTTTATAATGGCACAAGCTAAAGGAAGTATTACCGACAAAGACTACCTTGATGCACTTGCAAAAGCGAAGCGGTTAACTCAAGAGGAAGGCATTGATGCATTACTCAAAAAATACAAATTAGATCTAATTATTGCGCCTACAACAGGCCCCGCTTGGAAGACTGACTGGGTGAATGGTGATCATTACTTAGGCGCTGCGTCTTCTGCCGCTGCCATTTCAGGTTATCCGCATATTACTGTGCCCATGGGCTACGCACATGGCTTGCCGGTAGGTTTATCCATGTTTTCAGGAAAGTTACAAGAAGGGATATTGATTGAAGCGGCCTTCGGTTATGAGCAAAGCACTAATCACCGAGTAGCACCGATGTTACAGTAATAAGAGAAAGAAATTGGCTGAAATTGAAACTGTTTAATATGTTTTAATTTCAGCTGATTTATTAGATTAACGTAATAGTTAATAATTAAGTTGTTCCATTAAATAGGGGGAACTTCGCCAATACATTTTTCTTTAATTGGATTATCTCATTTGTATCATTCTATAATGTTTTCTTATGTTATTGATTAAATTAATGTTAAGTGTTTTGAATATCCCCCGTTTAGCGGGAGTTGCTTTCGTTATATTCTTGGTCAAGTTGGCTAAATAATTCATCAATGTTTGTATCATAATTATTCAGCTTATTCTTTTCGTCGTTTGATAACTTTTCATATCCTTGATTGAGGATATTGTCGATTTTATCAAATATTCCCTCTGCTGCTTCATCATTAAGATTATTCTTCTCAAAGAGTGAATTCAGCTGCTTATTGAGGTCATCGAGTGTTTTTTTCTGTTCTGTGGTTAACTTTGAATTAAGTAAATCATCACTTTGCTGAAATAACGTATCTATTTTTTCATTAAAGTCATCTTCTAGCTGGAGCTCTTCCGTGCCTAAAAGCTCATCTAGTTTAGTATTAATCGCGACAAGCTGTTCTTTCTCTGGCAGTGTTAATTGCTTCTCTGCTTGCTCAAAAATGTGATCAATTTTATCAAATAATACATCTGCATTTTTTTGCTCCAAATCAGAAGGCGAGCTTTTACTAAAGAGTTCATCGAGCTGTGCATAACTTTCATTTAAAAGTTCTAGCTGCTTGGGGGGAATATGGGACTGATATATAGCGTCTGCTTGGTTAAATAACGAGTCAATCTTTTGGTAGGTACTTCCTTGTGATGAAATAGACACTTCATCAACGCCTGTTGGAGTTATAGTAAGAGAACTCAACTTTTTATTGTTGTTAATTTGTTGATTTTCAGTGTTATTAACAGTTTGCGTATTAATTAAAGGAGAATCAAAACTTTGATTAATTTTCATGTAATACCTTTCGATGAGGATCTGTTTGAATATCAACAAAGTAGCAAAACATTTTACCTAATCATATATCGTTTTGTACCCCAAAGTATCTGAATGTACAAATAGGAGGGTGGAATAAATACGCTAACTAAAGAATAGGTATGGAAATCATTATTGTTGTGGAATACTTACCGAGGAGAAGGGAGCATCGTAAATATTAATAGGTTTTTAATTCAAAGCTAAGTCTTATATTGCCAGTGAATCAGGTCTTGTTTGGTGTCTATATCTATCAGGGCATTTGGCATCTGTACTGTTTGAAGTTTGTCTTTATTTTTATGAAGAAGTGCTTTTGCGCCTTTGTCGCCTTTTAAAGTCATTAAGTCTGGAAAGTAATGGTAAGGGAATATAGCGGGGGGCATCATTTTTTGCTCAGCTTTAGCACAAATTAATTGTGCAGGCGATTTCAGTGACTTTTCAATTAAACGAACATAATCATTGGTCTCTAGTGCGACCTGATCCGCCAGCGTTATCATTATATGACTAACATCACTTTTATTTTTACTTGTCGTTGAGGTGATTCGTTTAACTGATTCAGCAATGGTGTGACCCAAGCCTAGGTTGGCATCTTTACAATAAATCAGCGGAAAATCAGTCCCAAGCCGAGTTGATATTTGTTGATGATAGCGACCGGTCGTAATATGAATATTAGCTGTGTTGATCTTGAGTACATGTAAGGCTGCAGATATACGCTGTAAGACATGTTCAACCAAACAAAGAGAATCATCACTTAGCTTTACTTTGGCTAATAATTTTATATCACCAAATCGCTCACTTTTACCTGCGCCTAAAACTATGACCTTTAAAAGATAGTCATCGCTAATCATAATATTTGGCTTATTGAAGACGCTTTCCTGCCATATAAGCTGGCATGGCACTCCGCAATAATGGACAGCGCAATGCTTTCAGGTAATGTGCCGCCGATATCTAAACCAGAAGGGCCAGCAAAAACAAAAGGTAAGTTTTCTTCAATAAGCTCTGCTCGAATAACCACTTGTTGTTTTCTTTTTAACGGCCCCAATAAGGCGAGGTATTGCAATGGTGTTTCAGACAATGCGCTAAGTGCTTGAGCATCTAAAGAGACATTGTGGCCCATCAGTACTGCAGCATTGACGCCTTCCTCATTTGCGAAAGAGGTTAGAACATCAGCTTCACCTTTCAGTATGTGGTCAACGTCTGGAAAGTACTCTCGTCTTGCATTTGCGGGACGTGGATCCCATAAAGAAACTTTCCAGCCCAATTGTTTGGTTATCTTCACTAACGGACGAGCGTCAATGCCACCACCAACAACAAGTAAATGTGGCTCGGGAACTATTGGTGTCGCTAACCAATCAGCGCTACGATTGTTATCTTCAGTATTAGGTGAATGAACTAACGAAGCAGTTGATGCTATATTCTTTACTTTCTTAGCTTCAAAGTAAGTTTTATCCTGCGTGTGTTTATTGACAACACTTTGATAATAAACGCCCGAGATGCGCTGTTTAAGCGCATCATAAACCTGATTTAGTGCTAAGTAGTCGTTTTCCTTATTAATTTGCTGCAGCATAAGATAAACCGTACCACCACAACCTATGCCTAAATGAAAAGACAAGTCATCTTCATCTGAACCATCGTAACAGAGCAATGTTGACTGCCCGTTTTGCATGACTTTACGTGCATTAATGCCAATGTCGGACTCTAAACAACCGCCACTTAACATACCGAGTTGTTCACCTTGGCTGCTAAATAACATCATAGCACCAGGCTTTCGGTAGCAAGGGCCCTTAATTTCATAAATAGTCGCTAAAACCCAATCGCAATTATCTCGATTGGGATACCACTTAGCGAGTATATGTGACAAGTGATTACTCAAAACTTTTACTCATAAGGCTTTATACATTTGTTATATTTATACAGGCATAGGTTTAAAAGGTAAATCCCTATATCGTTTACCCGATGCCGCAAATACAGCATTGCTCAGCGCTGGGGCAAAAGGTGCAACACCAGGCTCACCTAAACCGGTTGGGCTTTCATCTGAGTCAGCAATATGTACGCGAACATTCGGCATATCAGAAATACGCATAACAGGGTAGTTATGAAAGTTTGAATTAACCACGGCTCCTTCCCTGAAAGTAATTTCAGTACTTAAGGCGAGTGACATTCCCATAACTACGGCACCTTCCATTTGTGCTGTTGCGCCGTCAGTATTGAGAATTTGTCCACAATCTATCGCACAATCAACATTGAGTACTTTGATGTCATCGCCGTTAACTTCAACATGTACTGCCATGGCAACAAAGCTTTTAAAGCTGTAATGTACGGCTAAACCAATACCTTGACCCTTAGGTAGTTTTGAGCGTTCATGCCAAGCTGATTTTTTGGCTACGCTGGTTAGTAATTTTTTAGCGCGTTGCACTTGTTCTTGCTGGTCTTTATTTTTATTGTTGTCAAAAAGTTGAGTCACAAAAGTTAAAGAGTCTTGTTTAGCTTTATGGGCAAGTTCATCGGCAAATGTACTAAAAGCAAAACCATAAAATATTGCATATACCGCACGATACCAACCAATACGAGTATGTGCTTTAGCATCACCAGACTCTGCTCTAAAATTTTCAATACCAAATAAGTGATCGGTGACATCGCCTAAAGTTCGCGCTGACGCTCTAACTAATGATGGATTAAATAAAGTGCCGATAGATGGAAAGGCCGCACGATGTAGCCAGCCAGTAACCTTGCCATTTTCATCCATCGACGCTTCGATGTGTTGCGCACTAATGGAATGATAATAACCGGTGCGCATATCTTCTTCACGCGACCAAATAAGCTGAATTGGAGTGCCAGTTTCTTGAGAGATAACCGCGGCCTCATGAACATAATCACACTTAAACTTACGGCCAAAAGCGCCTCCTGCCATGGCAACATGAACAACGATGTCTTTAGGTTCACGTTTTAAGTACTGTCCTAGTACCTTTTGGATATCAGCAGGGCTCTGTGTCGAAGCCCATACTTCACATGAATCTTTTTGTACCCAAACAACACTGGCATTTGGCTCCATAGGGGCATGTGATAAATGACCGCCAGTATAAGTCGCGGAAACCTTATGTTTTGCATTATTAAATGCCGTATCAATATTGCCTCGCTCAGCAGCCAAGGTGGCCGGCTTTTCAACATTAGCCACTAATTGTTTTTTATAAGCTTTGGTATCGTATGAGGCGTTGTCGCCTAAATTCCATTCGATTTTTAATTTTTTTACCGCTTGCTGTGCAGTCCAGCTATTGTCAGCAACGACAGCAACACCACCAATAGAGCCAAAAGGTATGTCAAAGCGTGGAATGACCACAACATCGCTAACCCCTTTCATTTTTAACGCGTCCGCTTTATCGATACTTTTTAGACTTCCGCCTAATACCGGGCAATGAACTATCGCCGCATATTTTAAGCCGGGTATTTTAGTGTCTACACCATAGGTTCGTTGGCCAACAACTACTTCACCTTGGTCATGACGAGGTAAGTCTGTACCAATATAGTTAAAGTCTTTTTTCTTTTTAAGTATTGGTTTTTCGGGAACTGGCATATTGGCAGCAATACTGGCTAGTTCGCCATAACCGAGCTTTTGCTGATTTGTTTTGTTAATAACAAAATGTTTTTCTGCGAAACAATGATCAGGTGAGGTTTTCCATACTTTAGCGGCAGCTGCAATTAACATCGCTTTTGCCGTGGCTCCGGCTTCTCGCATCGGTTGGAACATGACTCTAATACTGGCTGAACCTCCGGTTGCTTGAGGACCAAACTTTTCGTCACCATCCGCTTGTTTTACGGTAACACGTTGCCAGTCAGCTTCCATTTCATCGGCAACAGCAGAAGGTAAAGCTGTACTTATGCCTTGCCCCATTTCACAACGACCACAATAGATAGTAGTATCGCCATTATCGCTAAGGTGAATGAAAGCATTTAGGGTAGTATTGGCATCTTTTATTATGCCTTTTTCGGCTAACGCATTGCCGGGTAGGGCAACAGTAAGTACTAATCCGCCAGTGGCCACACCGGCTGTTTTTAAAAAGTTACGGCGACTTAACGTTGAAATACTCATGTTAAACCTCCTTGCTTAAAGTGTCTGCAGCTTCAACGATGGCTTTTTTAATACGTTGATAGGTACCACATCGGCAAATATTTCCTTGCATTGCCGTATCAATTTCGTCTTCACTTGGCGAAGCATTAACAGCAAGTAAACTTGCCGCATTCATAATTTGACCTGCCTGACAGTAGCCACACTGTGGCACGTTATTATTCAACCATGCTTTTTGAAGCGGATGATCACCATGTTCAGATAAGCCTTCAATGGTTGTTATTTCCTTATCAACTAAACTACTCACCGACATTACACAGGACCGCACAGCTTGACCATTAACGTGAACCGTACAGGCACCACATAAGCCACTACCACACCCAAACTTGGTGCCTGTGAATTCTAATCTGTCTCGAAGAAACCACAGTAGCGGCATATCACCGTCTACATCAATTTCATGTTCTTTTCCGTTGATCATCATTGACTGTTTCATAAATTGCTTTCCTATCTTATTGTTCTTTTAGACTATCTTTATATTCAGGTATACACAAAAGTAAAATCGATGAACTGTCGTGTAATTGCGATTAAGTACTAACCTAGTGATAAATATAATTTCTGTGAAAATAATATGTCTAGTAAAAAATAAATGCATGTTTACTTATTATAAAACGCGACAAATTATGTAACGGGTTATGTCTAAAAAACAGTCAACAATGAAATTATACATAATTAAAAAATTAGCAGAGATATTGAGAGGCGTTATCTTAAAAAATTTAATGACGATAAATGAATTAATTTGTGACGAACTACGGTCTATAAAATTCAGCTATGTCAGCTACTACAAACAAGAGTATATAAATTAATATGAATTCAGTAAAACAAACCATACCCGCATCATTTTTACTTACACTACTGCTATCACTCACCTTTTTTATAGCCCCTTCTTTTGCAAAAAAACCTTCAATTGACGTTGGGCCAACGGTTGGAGATAAAGCACCTACTTTAATGGTGGTAGATGAAAATAAAATGTCTGTAAGTATTGATGATTTATCGGCCAAAAAAGGTTTGGTAATATTGTTTTTCCGCTCAGCTGATTGGTGTCCGTTCTGCAAACGTCATTTAATTGAACTGAACGAATATGCAGATAAATTCAAAACGCTTGGTTACGGTGTTGCGGCTATTTCTTATGATTCCCCCGAAATTTTAACTACATTTTCTCAGATGCATAAACTGACTTATCCACTTTTATCGGATCAAGGTGCAGCGACGGTTAAAGCTTATGATATTTTAAATGCTCAATATAAAGAGGGCGATGAAAACTATGGTATACCTTACCCCGGCGTTGTAGTTATTACGCCAGGTGGAAATATTGATCATAAATATTTTTTTGAAGGCTATCGTAAACGCGTTAAATTTCACGATTTATATCAGCAACTGAACTCGATTAAGTCGCAGTAATAGCAAGCTATCAAGATAAATGACGTTGGACAGATGTGAGCAATGTTAGGGATAATAAGCTTAGCTGTGCAGGCTTTGTTGTGTTGTGTTGTGTTGTGTCGTTATCTATGATTAAGGCTCAGTTTTATGTAAAGGTCTGATTTTATTCTAGGCAGACCTTTATTAAGCTTCAACTTGTTATTTTTAAACGTTAAAGTACCGTATTATAAATTGTCAGGTCTTAAGTAAGCAATGTCATCTTCATCATCAGCATGAAAGTCATAACCGCCGTCAAAGTCATCATTCAATTCATTAGCAACCGTTATTGGCAGTTCTAATATTTCTTGAATATAAATAGAGATATTTTCTTGATCATTAATAATTCCCTTCAATTCAATGAAATCTAATAAATTAATATCTTGCAGATAACTTTTAGTTAACACTGATAATTGTTCAGTAAAACTTGTGATACAAGTTTCTATTTTATCGAGTACTAAGTCTTTATCTGTACTAGCAAGGTAAGTATTCAGCTGTCGATATAGAGTATTAGTGAACACTTTTTTGTCGCTATCAATGAGTAAGAGTGCAATGGCAGTATTAATAAATTTTTGTAACTCAAATTTTAATACATCTTCATCATTATCAATCAGTAGGGTACTTGCACAATAGGTTGCCGCAATACTTTTATAAACCTGTAGCAGCTTGGCACTTTTATAACCTTCATCGGCTAATGCTGTATGCATAAGTCTTATATCTGAGGTGTCGTTTATGGCCAATGCATAACTAGAAATAGATATTTCTTCAAAGTATGAAGGAGATATTTTCTTTAATTGCGCATATTTTGCCCAGCCGGCTCTAAAGCAATAAACAATCCCCTGGTTTTTTAGAATATCCTTTGCTTGCTCAGTATCATTATCGCAAAGGTCGAGTAAACCTAAATTGCTCATACCCAGTACTATTTCACAGCCTTTCTTTATTTGATCCGCATAAATAATTGATAAATTGTCAGAAGCTATTCTCAACGACATATCGGATAATTGTTGCTTGGTCTTATGCATAAATTCTGGCGTAAAATAACCTTCATTTTCACCGTCTTTTAAGATTAAAAGTAAAAATGGGTGGTTTCTTAACTCTGCAATCTTCATTGATGAATCCTAATCAATTAAGGTTTTCAATTAATTTTCTCAAATAATGCACTTAAATACGGCTGTTCATATAAGTGAGATAAATACTGTTTTGATCTGTTTGTTTACGCTTTAAAGTGGCGCAAACATATCATCTGTATCCATTTCTACGGCAGTAACTCTTTGTTTATTTGCATTTTGTTTTAACGCATTTTCAACGTTTTCAAGTGTACCATTAGTACTAACCGTCATCACTTCACGATAGGCTTCTTCGTTTAATGTTTTTATTTTCATTAATAACTCTTCAATGCTGCCAGAAGTTTGTTCTTCATCTTCTTCAATTTCAGAAAAATCATGACCGATAAAGGGTAAAGATAAGTATAAAAGACCAAAATCGTCTTCAACAATGGCATTTAAAACGTCTAATTGTTTTTCTTCATCATCAGAAGAGAGAAAAATTTGTGTTAATAAACTATGGGCTTCAGTTTGTGCACAAAATACGTGGTCTTCATCCATATTTTGCCAGTAAGAGGGTTCAACATTTAATAGCTGTTTAATCGACTCTGCGTCCATCAACCACGTGGCAATCGATGGAATGGTAGCGTCGTGCTCTCTAACTATTTTCGCAACGGTTAAAATATCCATTTCGGTTAACACTGCAAGCATAGTCTCATCGCCTTGCTCAGAGGCAATTGCTTCTAATGAAGTGCCAGCACGTCTACCGCTATGTTGGGCTTGCTCAATAATATCGGTAGCAAGAATTAATGCATTTTTTGTCAAGGTGATTCCTTAAAACTTAGTATATTTAATAATTAGATTAATGAATTAGGTTAATCAAGCTTAGTAGTTCTCGTCATAGTCATTATTTTCATCATCATCGACTTGACTATATTCATCTACTTCCGCTTTTAAAGGGGTAGCATCATAAAGGTTATAAAAATGAATGAGTAAAATGGCTGTTTTTAAATCTTGCTCAGCGTGTGTCATTATTTCAGTAACACAACTACGAGCATCGGCATGCACTCCAACAAAAGGCTTTATTTCAGCCCATGAAGGTTCATTTTTAAGCTCTATTTTTGCCAAGCTTTTACTGTCTATTCTAATCTTGGTTGATATAGCCATCGCTAATTGGTCAACCATGCCATTAAATAATAAAGGCATTTGTTTTAATTGTTCAAATAAATTTGATAAATAATTTGATAATAAATCAGGGTTTTCAGGATCCAATAACGAACTCATATTCTCTAAATACATAGAAAAATCATCAGTTAAATAATCGGGTACACTTGTTTCAGTTTGCATTGATTTTCCTAATAGAGAGCCTAATTAAAAGTCTAAGAGATAGTTTAATAATAAACTTTAGAGAAGATATTTCAGTGCTTAGTTAAAAGCACTTTGCCAAAAAGAATCAGCAATTTCTCGGGGATCCGTTATTACGGTATAGTTGCTTTTTAAGTATAAAGAGCGTTTTTTTGGATCAGAGATAACATCATAAGCCTGTTGAATTAACTGAAATTTCTCTTTGGCTTCACGACTGTCATTTCTATCTGGATGATATTTATTCGCGAGTTTTCGATAAGCTTTTTTTATTTCGATGGTCGTAGATACTCTACTGACACCTAACTGGTCAAAATAATCCATAAATTTTCACTTACCTTTTAAGAGCTTTTGGTTAAACAAGATAAAGTCACTGTTGACGCGATTAGCGTAATTTTACCTTTGCTCTTACCTAATTAACATCATTATGTTTGCTTATTTGTTATTTCTTAACGATACCTAGAGATCTTTTGTTAAAGATAAAGGCAAAGAATTGTTTTTTACGCACTTGATAAGTAAATAAAATCAACGAATAAGACTGATGTTCTCGCGAGTGCTTCAATGTTATAGACAATAAATGCAATAGAATAGGGCTTAGTTATTAATGTAGGCGTTTAAATAACTGTGGAGAAGTTATTATGGTAAGTAAGTGCTCGCTTTTATTTTTTTTAGCATTTGAATTTAGGAATGTCTTGCCAGTTACTAGTGTACTGCGGACTTAAAAAATGACGCTTCATTTGCCATGAATCTGATTGTCTTTCAGCGGCTAATGCTAGTGTGCCTTGTCCGTATTTATCATTAATTGTATCAAGGCAATCCATTAAAATGGGATTCGCGTTATTAGGGCAAAATAAATCCGCTTGCTGAAATGATCTACTCTCTAATTCAATGGCGCCGACCCCGCAACGATAAAAGTTTACACCCGGCATAAAAATATCGGTAAGTACTCTGCTAATGGCTTTAGCAATATCACAGCTATTGTCCGTTGCCATAGGGAATTTATAAACAATAGCTTGTTTGTAAAAAGGTTCATCATGAGGCGAATTTGAGGCAAATATTAATAGTTTTTTGATGAGTGATGATTGTTGCCTTACTTTTTTGGCGACAATTGCCCCATGTGTTGTTAAAGCTGCTTGTAAAGAATAAATATCAACAATACGTTGGCCAAAACTACGGGTCGAGAATATTTCTTGTTTGGCTTCTTTTATATCGTCCCACGTTAAGCAACTCAGCCCATTTAATTCATTAACGGTACGTTCGGTTAGCACACTAAATTGTTTACGCATTACTTTAGGGCATTGCATTGATAGTTGATGAGCGGTATCAATGTTTTGCTGTTTTAGTCGTTGCGATATCTTCCTTCCTACTCCCCATACTTCATTTACATCCATCTTTTGTAAAATTGTTTTAGCATTTTGTGCATTATCAATAATGGCAACACCATTATAACCAGCGAGCTTTTTCGCTGCATGGTTTGCCGCTTTAGCCAAAGTTGAAGTTGTACCAAATCCGACACCAACCGGCAACCGAATTTCTTTCCAAATAGCGCGCCTAATTTCATGCCCGTATTGGTGCCAGTCTTTAACAATTCTGCCGTAATTTTTAAAATGGAGGAATGATTCATCAATGCTGTAAATATATTGGTTATCACAATATCTTGCGATAACGTTCATCATTTTTTCGCTTAAGTCGGCATATAATTCATAGTTGGAAGAGCGTACTACTACGCCATGTTTCTGTAGCAATGATCTTACTTGAAAGTAGGGCTTAAATTTTGGAATACCAAGCCTGCGAGCAATAGGGCAAACCGCACAAATGCAGCCATCGTTATTGGTTAAAACAACGACAGGCTTATTTCTAATACTCGGGTCGAATACTTTCTCGGCACTGGCATAAAAAGACACAGCATCAACTAGTGCATACATGCGGTTAATTCAGGTGCTTGATGATGAAGACGAATAGAGCGAGTAACGATCCCCTCTAATTGAAAGTCATCTTCGGGTTTTATGCTAACAGGCTCAAAATCCTTAGATGCTGATAATAGCCTAGCTTGTTTCTTGTCAATTAATTTACAAACAAAACAGCCATTGTAGTTTGCTACCACTACATCACCATTTCTGGCCGTTAGCGATCTGTCGACGATGAGTAAGTCACCATCAAAAATACCAACGCCTTGCATTGATTGCCCTGAAGCTTGGCCAATAAATGTTGCATTAGGATGTCGAATAAGCAGTTGGTCTAATGATAAACCAAGCTCTTTATATTCGGCTGCAGGCGATTCAAACCCTGAAATACCTGCTTCTATGTAAATAGGAATAACTTTCATTACGCTAAAGCTCACTGTGTTTTTATACAGTATAGGTTCTAAGTTAATTTTTGAAAAGGATAATTTAAATATCTTGGGGACTAATGATTACTTTCATTTTTAAATAGAGTCGTTAAAATCAGCCTAGCGTTAATTTACAGGGTTAATTTACATGCATGAAAATGCGAATTCATTAGTGGTACTTGATTTTGAAACCACAGGACTATCACCAAATAATGGTGACAGAGCAATAGAAATAGGTGCCGTTAGAATTGAAAATGGTAAGGTTACCGATAAATTTCAATCATTAATGACGCCAGGTTTTCGTATCAATAGTTTTATCGAGCAGTACACTGGAATATCTAATCAGATGCTTGCCAAAGCAGAATCTTGCGAAGAGGTAATGGCACGATTTGCCGACTTTATTGGCGACGATAACCTGCTTGCCCATAATGCCTCATTCGATAAAAAGTTTTTGGACGCGGAGCTTAATGGTATTTCTAGAACATATTCGGGGCAATTTATTTGTTCATTACTGGTATCACGCAGAATTAATATTGCTGCGCCTAACCATAAACTGGGTACGCTCATTAATTATAAAAATATTCCATCGAACGGTGCATTTCACCGGGCATTGTATGATGCTGAGATGACCGCAAAATTATGGTTAACGATGCTTGAAGATCTCGAAGAACGTATTAGTCATGAGTTTGTCCCCTTTAAATTGATTCAAAAACTATCTAAAACGCCAAAGAATGACATAAGTAAACTTTTAGCTAAATGGTAATGAAGCTGGGGAAGTCGTTTTGACAAATACCAATAGGCGATTATTGGCCGGCATAACATGATCGTCAATTAAGCTAAGGCCTGCAGAATTCGCTAATAATAATATTTCTTCAATATTTCGAATACCGCTATTTATATCTCGGTCCTTAAGCCAAATATCAAAATTAGCGTTGCTTTCGCTAGTGTATTTACCTTGATAATTAAAGGGACCATATATACAAACACTAGCCCCTGCTGTTAAGTTTTGTGCGATCCCTTCAAAAAATTTAACCACTAATGGCCAACTTATTATATGTAGTGTATTAGCGGTATATAACCCATCAATACGTTGACTATTGTTAGGCACGGGCCAAGCCTTATGCAAATCAATTTCAATGGGTCTTTGTACATTAGGTAAAGCTGTTTCATCTAACCACAAGTTAATACCAGAATGATTTATTGCCAAATCACTGGTTTGCCAAGTTAGCTGGGGTAAGTGCTGACCGAAGAAAACCGCATGTTGCCCTGTTCCTGAGCCAATTTCTAAAACATGGTTAGTTTTTGAGAATACCTTGGTTAAAACGTTCAAAATTGGTCGTTTATTATTTTCACATGCTTGGGAGAATGGTTTATTCATCATATTTTCTTATATTAATTCTTCTGATTTTTGAACGGTAATAACTGCTGGCATTGTTGCTGATACGTTAGCATATGCGCTTGCTCTTGTTGACAAAAGCTTTTAATCGCCTCTTTAAAAGGCGGATGCTTTATCCAGTGGTAAGAGTGCGTTAATACCGGTTCGAAGCCCCTTTGGATTTTGTGCTCACCTTGGGTACCAGGGTTAAAGCTTTGTAGGTTGTTTTGAATGCAAAACTCAATACCTCGATAATAACAAAGCTCAAAGTGTAAGTTATTAACTTTTTTAGTACAGCCCCAATACCGACCGTATAATTGAGAGTCATCGTAAAAAAACAATGCACAAGCAATATCTTCTTGCTCATTACTGGCAATCATCAATAAAAGATTATCGGTCATGCTTGCTAATAATTGCTTAAAAAACTCATAACTCAAGTGAGGTTGATGACCTCTTTTCAAATAAGTGAGCTGATACGTTAAATAAAAAAAGTCGAGGTCTTGTTGGGTAATATCATTATTTTTTAACTGTCTTATTTTAATGTTTTGGTCAATGACCGACAGTCTTTCTTTACGGGTATTTTTTCTTTTACGCGAAGTGAAGTTACTTAGATAATCATCAAATGTTTTATAGTCACGATTAAACCAATGAAACTGAACGGTATTACGTTGATAAATATCCTCAGGTAAATCTGTCTTTATTTCAGCACAATACAATATATGCCAGCTATTAATATTTTCTTGTTGGCAATGCTCAATTAATGGCTCAAATAAGTCATTAATTTTTAGGTGTGAAGAGAGTAATTTATCACTACTCACAGGTGTAAAAGGAATAGTGGCCACTAATTTAGGGTAATAATCTATGCCATTACGTTTAAAAGCATCAGCCCAGTCCCAATCAAAAACATACTCGCCCCAAGAATGACTTTTCAAATACATCGGCATAACAGCCGTCACTTCATCGTTAAAGGTTGTCACTAAATGATGAGGCTGCCAACCTTGTTTGACACTTACTGACTGGCTTTTTTCAAGGGCATTAAAAAAATCATAACCAAGAAAAGGGCAAGACGAGTTATTTAACGTTTGCCAATCATGAGTCGTTATTCTGTCAATACTGTTAAAAAAATCAACATTTGTGTCAGCATTCAATAGAGTGTTTCTCACAAGCTAATGCTTGTTTATATATCAATAATGAGTGAAGGGTAACGCCAACAGGAAGGTTATTAAAGGAAATTTCTAAAATGAAATACCTATTTATGATAATCGTGACTATGCATAATGTTTAAAATGATAAGTTTTGTATTACCTAAAAACCAAGTTGCTCTGAAAAATGTTAGCGGTAACTCAGCGGAGAATACTAGAATTAATCGACGTGCGCTTATACAATGCAGTAGAAATGAAGAATAAAGGTTGAATGGCTTATGTCTGAGAAAGTAATTAAATTCGAGTTTGAAAAAAACAATAAAAACAGTGTTAGATATAAAGAAGTACCTGAAAACGGTATGCCACCTGTTTTAGGATCTATCTACGTGCAAACATGGTTTGCGGGTGCCAGTAAAAATATAGAAGTAACGATTAAGACAAAAGACTAAACCGAGATGAAGCAAACTAAAAGCAAGCCATATTCTATTGTTCAATTGGGCAATGCAGTATTAAGGCAAAGAGCGACCGAGGTTGAAAATATACTGGCAGACGAATGTCAGCAATTAATTAGTGAGATGATGCTGGCGGTATCACAAGCTGGTGGCGTAGGTATTGCCGCCCCACAAATTAATCACAGTGTGCGCATTTTTATTATGTGCTCTAAACCCAATGAACGTTATCCTGATGCGCCATTAATGTCACCAACAGCGATCATTAATCCTGAAATATTGCATTATTCTAGCGATACAGTGAAAGATTGGGAAGGTTGTTTAAGTGTGCCTAGTATGCGTGGTTTAGTACCAAGACATCGTCAGATAAAGGTACGTTATTTCGACCAACAAGGTCAGGAACAGCAAAAAGAATTAACGGGCTTTATTGCTCGCATTTTTCAGCACGAATTAGACCATTTAAATGGATTAACCTTTATTGACCAACTAGAGTCGACGAGAGATTTGATCAGTGAGTTTGAGTGGTATCAACAGTTCGCTTCTAGAGAAAATCAACCATAAATATAGCTGTTTACTCATAACGGAAGCATTGGACTAATAGTCTGTATATTGTCACTATCGTTCCTGATATAGAGACCTTTAAAGAGAAGCTATTTACTCATTTTTATTCGTTGTATAATGGTATTTTAAGCATGCCGGAAAATATTTATTTTCTCCATACGAGTGAATGTCTTCTTATATCATAAGATAACCTAATAAGAGCTAAGTAACCTAATGAAACCATATTCAAGTATCGCCGAGTTAATTGAAACGTTTGAATCAGAAATCGAATCACTTACCGATAAAATTGCCGTATTAAAACAAGAACCACAGAACTTTAACGAACAAGTTATTTTTAAATATATTGATACGGCTAGTACGGGGAAAACGAAAGATTATGTCAGGTCGTTAGGTGTAAAATCTGAGCGAGGATCATTATTTTCATCTGGTGATGTAAGCAAATTAATAAAAGACGGGGCTGATGACATTTCGCCTGAACTACTTGCGTTAGCGAGGAAAGTCGTCGGTATGAAAAATAAAAACGGTAAACAGCGTTAATAACAACCCTGTTTAAGTTTATACGTTTAGCCGCCTTATAAAATTCAACTTCTGTTTATCTAACGCTAATAGTACGTTAGCTGGCTAAACTGTTTTAGCTCGACCTTTTATACCGGTGTTTTCTTTCCCTACAATTATTATAATATTTCAACACACTAGCTTGCTAATAAACAAATTCATTCATATGCTTTTCTATTAGGAACAATATAAAAAATAATAGGGTATTGAAATGAGTAAAGTCGTATTAATTGTGGATGACAGTATTGTTTCTCGAATGATGGTTAAAGAAATTGTTAAATCTCAAATACCTGAGGTCACCATTGTTGAGGCAGGGGGAGGCGATCAATGCCTAAGCCAGATAACAGCAGAAAGTAAAATTGATATTGCACTTTTTGATTATAATATGCCTGGTATGACAGGGTTAGAGTTGATTTCAGCGGTAGAAAAGTTAATTACGATTCCGAAACGGGCTTTGTTAACTGCAAATATTCAAGATGAAATCAAGCAACAAGCTGATCTTGCCGGTGTTACTTTTTTAAATAAGCCAATTAACGAAGACGTCATTAGCCACTTTTTAAATAATTAGGAAGCTATATGAAGGATAAACTATCTCCATTAGAAATTGACGCTCTGACCGAAATATTTAATATAGGCATTGGTAGAGCGGCTAACGCCCTTAATAAAATGGTGTCCCAACCTGTTGATCTAACTATTCCTCAAATAGAAATTGTACCTAACAAAACGGCTAAGGCTAAACTAAACTTCGCTAGTGATATTGAAATCAGTGCCGTAACTCAGCGTTTTGAAGGCGATTTTAAAGGGCAAGCATTATTAATGTTTAGCAAGGAAAGTGGCCTGCAATTAGTGAGTACTTTACTTGGTAATAAATTCCCTGCTGAGGCTTTGTCGGAGCTCGAGCAAGATTCATTAGTTGAAATTGGTAATGTGATTCTAAATGCATGCTTTGGCACTGTAATCAACTTCCTTAAATCATCGATAACAATTGAAATGCCAGAGTTTATTCAAGGAGATATTCATAAAGTCTATGTTTATAGTAGTGAAAATGATTGGTCTTTATACATAAAAGTTAAATTCTCATTACCGCATGAGAACATTGAAGGCTTTATCTCTTTTATTATGGATATTACTTCGTTGGCCGTTTTTCAAGAGTCAGTTAGAAAATTTGTTTTTGGCATTTCTCATAAAAATGAAGGCTAACGCTTACGATGGATAATATTCCAAAAGATATTTTGTATCATTCTCTGAATGATCTTTCCCTTGGGGTTATTCTTGTTGATCAAAAACAACATGTTGTTTTTTACAATCAATGGATAAAAGAGCATTCTGCTATATCCGATAACAAAGGCGTCGGCTGTAACATTGCCGATATTTTAGAAGGGTTCAGAGATTCACGCTTAAGTGATGCATGCACTGAAGCGCTAACTTTAGGCTTGCCAAGCAAGCTGTCTAATACTTTCAATCCTACGCCATTAGCTTTATTTAAAAAAAGGCATATTGGCGATAATCACTATCGTATACAACAACAAATATCTGTTAAAAGCATCAATACAGGTCAAGCCGAAAGTTTGTGCGAAATTCTGATCCATGATGTTTCTAGCTCAGTAAAAAAAGAATTAATGCTAAAAAAATTAGCCGACGAAAATAAAAAACAACAGCTAAAGGCTGAATTAGCCAATCGAACAAAGTCACAGTTTTTGGCTAACATGAGCCATGAAATTAGAACGCCGATGAACGGTGTTTTAGGTATGTTGAATTTGTTATCTACCACTAATCAAACCCAAGAACAGGTTCATTTTACTCGGCTGGCTGAATCAAGTGCGGATACATTACTCCATATTCTTAATGATATTTTAGACTTCTCAAAAATAGAAGCTGGCAAATTAGTCGTTGAATTAATTGATTATGACTTGCTCAGTAATTTAAGTGATTTGGTGCAATCATTATCAATGAAAAGCAAAGAAAAACAGTTAGAAATCATTCTCGATGTTACGGGTGTTGAACACCAGATGGTCATAGGAGACCCCGGTAGATTAAGACAAATTATTACTAACTTAGTGGGCAATGCCGTTAAGTTTACCCAAAAGGGAGAGATAATTGTTAAAGCACAGACAATATTAGATGACAGTGGCAATATTACCCTAACAGTCAGCATTATAGATACCGGTATAGGTATACCAGCAGATAAGTGTTCAACACTTTTTGACGCCTTTACTCAGGTAGATGTATCCACAACGCGAGAATACGGTGGTACAGGTTTAGGTTTGTCTATTGTTAAACAATTATGTGAATTAATGGAGGGGGAGATTTCGGTTAGTAGTGTTCTTGGTCAAGGAAGCAAGTTCAGCTTTAATATTCAATTAAAACCAAGTTCAGAAAAACCGGTAAGTCAGCCGAATGTTAATTTAAAGGGGACAAAAGTATTAATTGTTGATGATAACCATACCAATCTTGAAGTGCTCAGCAAACAACTTTGTATTTTTGAGTTAGAAGTGATTCAAGCCGACAGTGGCAATGAGGCACTAAAGATACTAGACCAATATGACAGTCATTACTTTTCTATGGTTATTATTGATATGCAAATGCCTAAAATGTCCGGCGATATGCTATGTGCTGAGATTAGGAAAATCAAATCACTAGATAATCTTAAATTAATTATGCTTACCTCTATGGGGCAACGTGGTGATGCTCAGCATTTTTCAAAGTTAGGTTTTTCAGCTTATCTGCTAAAGCCGGTTGTGATCAAAGATTTGTTGAATACTATGGCCGTAATCATTGATAAGGAACATATGTTGAAAAGTACGGTTCCTTTGGTGACTCGTCACTATATTGCAAGCTTACAAGAAGTAGAAAAGGCGCCCGTTGCCAAAATATTGTTAGTTGAAGATAATCGAATTAACCAACAAGTTGCTTTAGGCATATTAAAGAAATTTGGTCACTCTGTTGATATAGCTGTAAACGGTATAAATGCGATAGAAATTTTAGACAAACAAAGTGAAAATGATCCCTATCAGCTTATATTAATGGACTGCCAAATGCCAGAAATGGACGGTTATGCAGCTACCGAACATATTAGAAAAAATATGAAGTGCTCGGTTGTATCAACAACTCCTATTATTGCCATGACAGCTAATACGATGAAAGGTGATAAAGAAAAATGTTTGGCATCAGGCATGAATGACTATCTTGCTAAACCTATAAGTTCTAGATTACTTCAAGAAAAAATTAACCATTGGTTAAGTATTAGCAGCTAGTACTGCTAAGTCCGCACGAAAATTAAGTTAAACCAGTATTCCCAACCCCAAGTACGACAGTTTTTATTGAAATAACAATGTCCCTTTAGTTAAATAAATATTCAATCGATCATAAAAATGAGTGTTGATTTAAGTCATGGGTTAGTTTGAGTGGCTAAGTATTTTGTTATTAAGCTCTAGTTAGTTAAATTTTATATGCGATAACAATGCTTAATTCAAAAAAAACAGCCGTCTTATTTGGCCTGCTAAATATTCAGTAATAGGATTTTTTCTAAAATTAAGTTAACACTTTTGTAATAAAAAAGAAAAATCAGAGACTATTACTTTAAAGCCAGTAAATAGAATCAGTCACTGTCGGCTGGATTTTGCATTGCGCTAGGTTTACAAGTCTTTAGCCGTTTGTTTCGGTATAATCAGTCATCAACTATGAGTAACCAATTATGAAAAAAGTTTATACCAACGAAATTAGTTTACTTGTTAGTAATATGAAAAATATAATTGAAGCTCAAGAAATTGAAGTCTTTATCAAAAATGAATATGCACAAGGTGCTGTGGGAGAAGTATCTGTTTTTGATACTTGGCCTGAAGTTTGGGTTGTTAATGACACCGACTTTAACCGTGCTATAGAAATCGTGAATTCTTCACAGAGAAGTGACAACACGCTAGATTGGACTTGTAAAAATTGTGCGGAAGAAAATGATTCATCTTTTGAAGTCTGTTGGAAATGTCAGAATGAAAACACATAACAAATGATTAAATATCTGCTGAATGAGATAGGATAAATGATTTTTATTGGAATAACTTTAAGCCGATTAGAAACTTTACCTGTTAGCAGCTTAGGCGAGTCACCATTAATTCAATACGGATACAAACAGCTGGCTGTGTTCGTTATACGTTTTTAACACATGGAGTTTTAAAATGAGAAAAGAGTTCGAATTTAATGTAAAAGGCCGTAAAGTTAAAATTACTAATTCGTGGCTTCATGGAGCCAAACTCTATGTAGATGGTGACTTTCGTGATTTTGATAAAAGTTTGACGGCCAATGGAAAAACGGCACTTTTATCAGCAAATTTTGGTGAGTTTGGCATTTTAGAGGTTTTCCCTTCAGCACACTTCACGATAGAAATGGATGCTTATTTAATCTCTGACAATGCAAAACAACATGTTTATAGCTCCCATAAACGCTTGAGTTTAACTGAGCAAAGAACCGCCAAATAGTCGCACTGTTGACCATAAATAGAAAAATAATAGTTGGCTATCTATAAATTTCACATTCATTTCCATCTATTTGATTATCAATCGGGTCAACGAGCGAATGATTATTAAGCTGGCGCATAATAACCAGAAGTGGGTAAACAAGAGCTTAACTAAGTGAGTAGTTCTTCCAAGTAAGTGGCTAAAAAATTCATTAAGACTCTTATTCTTCGGTTATGTTGAACGTCAGCGTGACATACCAACCAAAACTCTAAATGAGGTAAGGCAACATCAATATTCACTTCATTTAATTCATGCCATTGTCGTATGAGATGTTTGTGAGTAATCGTGATGCCAGCCCCTTTCCTTGCTAGTTCAATTTGTAAAGGCAAGAAGTCTGTTTTTAAATAAAAGTCTTTTTCAGAAACTGGTAACCCCAGTTGTTTTATCGACTTTATAAATTGAGAATCTTTGTCGTATCCTATTAAAGTATGCTGATCTATTTCTTGTAAGTTTTTGGGGAGGCCGTGCTTTAGCAAATAGTCATTACTGGCAACAAAATTAAGCTCTATATTTGGTAATCGTTTAGCAATTAGTTCTGGCTGAGTGGGTCTAAACATTCTCAATGCAATGTCAGCATCTCTTTTATGCAAACTTGTTGACTGATTCGATATGTCTATTTCAACTTGGATTTCGGGGTAACACTGATTAAATTTAGTAATGGCCTCTGGTAAGTAATAGAGGCCAATTACCTCGTTAGCACTGACTCTGACATTTCCTGCCAATGATAATGTCGAGCCAGATGCTGCTCGTATGAAGTGTTCTGACGCTTGTTGCATCATATCACTACTTTCTAGTAATTTAGCTCCTAAATCGGTGATCTTTAATCCCTGAGTGCTGCGCTCAAAAAGGGTTATCTCTAACTTTTTTTCCAATAAGGCAATTTGGCGACTTAATGTCGGTTGTGAAGTATTAAGTGTTTTTGCTGCTTTTGATAAGCTGCCTAACTTTGCGACGGCAGAAAAAACCTGGATAAGCTCCCAAGACAGATGATTCATTTATTTCACTCTATAATCGCTAGCATCAATAATAAATCAGCATACGCTATTCATATTTGAATAGCGACAGGTGGTTTTTGGCTCTTCGTTCTTAATTTATGATAGGTATACTGGGTTCATCAGCTACTAAGAACCAATGCCACAGCGTTTTATTGATACGTATTAATGAGGTTTATTGGTTCATAAAACTAACCATTGAAGGAAGGTATTATTATGTTTATAGGTCACTATGCAGTAAGTTTTGCGCTTAAAGCCACTCAGAAAAAAGCATCTTTAGGATTATTATTTATTGGGGTGCAATTTATTGACCTCTTGTTTTTCTCGTTAACACTAGTTGGCATCGAAAGCTTTAGTCTCATTGAAAACTATACTGAATCTACACATTTTCAGTTGGAATATATGCCATACAGCCATAGTTTTCTTGCCGTTTTATCATGGTCTTTAGCTATTTACCTTCTTTTAAAAGTATTGATAAAAAAAGATAAGCAACAGAGTGAAAAAATTACCGTAACTATGGCTGTCGCTATGGCGGTTATTTCTCACTGGTGCCTAGACCTAGTGGTGCATACGCCAGACTTACCATTATTTATAGATAGCACACATCTTTATGGTTTTGGTTTATGGAACAATGCGCTGCTGACTTACATATTGGAAGCAATACTGCTCGTAGGCGGTTTGTGCATGTATTTAAAGTCTACTTATAAGTCTGGTATCAATGATACGATTGTTTCTAAATATGGTATGACACTATTTGTTGTCTTGTTATTGGGTATTAACGTCATTAATATTTTTGGTCCACTGCCGCCTGAAGACACTACCCTCAGCACAGCTATATCAGCTCTGATTGCTTATTTGGTTTTTGCAATGATTGCGTTTTGGTTAGATAAAAAACGGGTTTGTGCATAACGACTATATTATTTTCTAGATGAGCGCCGGAAAAATATTTATAAGCTTTATCTTCTGCGAGTCATAAAAAATGATGGGAAGTGAAGGTTTACCTTATATTGATTGGAATTATTACCAGAAATTTATCACTGTAAAGGGTTAAAGGTTAAAGGTTAGAGTACTAAACCCTAACCTTTGCCACTTAGCAGTGCTGAAGGTCATTAACTTTAGTTGACGTAATAATTTGATAAGATTAAGGTCTATTTAAGTTGTACGTATAAAATAAAAGGAATTATAAGTGGCGCAGGTACAGTCAGTATTGCAATATATGGCTATATTATTTTGTTTAATCACAATGCTATCGTGTTCTACGACAACAGTGCATGTGAACACAACTTACCTTAATGAAGTAGAATCAAAAAAAATTAAAAATGAATTAGAAGAAAAAGGCTTTAATGTTGAATTTAATGAGTATTTATATCCAAATGATGTACTTTCAACAAGCATTTTATATTCCCCATTCTTAACCGAAAGCTCAGCTGTAGACAATGTTGAAGATACACTTTCTGAGCTTGGGTACGATATTAAAAATATAAATTCATTAGTCGTTTCTAATCACTGGTATACAAAGAACACTATGGGTTTATATATTGTCCCTAATGAGGTGGTACCAAATGACGGCAAAAATATGAAAGATATTGCCAATCAATATAAGTCATTAAACTGCGATACATTAATTGAGTTAAACTTGAAAAAGAACGGTAAATTCCTGTATAGCAAACAAGGTGAAATAGCTATATTTGGAAAATGGTCGCTAACAAGCTACCCGTATATTTTATTGGAAAGATCAAAGCCTTATCTTAATGTTTATTTCGAAATTAAAAAAAGTGAAAGAACTGACCAACTCGGTCATATAGATATCACAGAACTTCACCCTATCAATAGTCCCATTGTTATTTCGCAATGCACATTAACCTATGGTATTAGAATATAGACCCAATTATTTGTAGCCTATTGCCGAAAAATTGTTTTTGGTTGTCATCTTTATCGTGCAAAAAATTTTGGATATTCAGTGAACAATAACTTACTTATCGGGTTAGATACCGTTATAGCTCTTGTAAATACAGTAAACGAGCTTGCTAATTTAATGGCAATAATGCACTTAATTACTGACGTAAGTCGAAATTATTTTGGCAACAGAACCATCATTAATTCGCTCTGCTAAAGCTTGCTCAAATTGATCAAATAAGTAGAGACAAGATGAGTTCTTCGAAAATGAAATATGCACAGAATAATAATTAACAGGCGTGCTTTGCATCACAACATTTTCATTTTCTTTTTGTAATAAATTAGGCTGGGCAGAGTATTGTGCTAATAATACATAATCTACACGCTCTTTATTTAACATTTTAAATATTTGCTGGTGAGTATTCACTTCTATTAAATCAATATTCTGACTGTATTTTTTAAATGCTTCACCCAAGGCCATACCTCTTGGCATAGCGCCACGTTGTTTTTTTAGATCGTCCCATTTGTTGAAGATAAATGGCTTTGTTTTTAACGTAAAAACATTTAAACTTTCACGTGCTATTTCTGTCGACATCACTAATTTTTTAGCTCGCTCTTCAGTCCAATAGTTAGCCACTAAAACATCAATACTTCCTTGATTTACTTCTTTCATGGCTCTAATCCAAGGTAAGCCAAACCTATATTTTATTGGTATATTGAGATCTGCAAAAATTAACTCTACAACATCGAACCCAATACCTTTCTGAATGTTTTTATCGTCTATGTATGAATAGGGAAACCAGTTGTTCGCACCGGTAACAACGGGTATTTGACAATCGGGGGATGCAGTTTCAGCAGATGATATTGTGGAAAATAAAAGAGCTGTAATTGTTATGATAAAAACTGTTTTTTTCAATGATGAGTAATAAAGCAAGATAATTAACCGTAGTTTTGATTTGTTAAATCTGATGTTTTAATGTAAAAAATTTAATGGCTAATGGCTAATGGCTAATGGCTAATGGCTAATGGCTAATGGCTAATGGCTAATTATAACAATTCTATATAAAACAACAATAGAGTAACTTCTCAGGAATTCTTTAGTGAATGGGGTAGAGAAGATTAATAATATAAATACGGTTGCTCGCTTTATAGTCATAAGTTGTAACAATTTTAATGGTTTACTTCTTTATTATTTATGTTTCAAATAGAGCACCCATACCATTGGAATTTTACAATGGTATTCACCACTTATTTTTGGAAAATAAATAGAATGATTAAAACAAAACTACTTTCAATGACGTTTGCGGTTTTCACCTGTATTTTATCAACACTTAGTTATGCTGAGTCTGTAACAGGTAAAGAATACCAAGCAGTGGTCGAAACCGCTTACAATTACTTTAATGGAGCAGCTAACGGAGATCAGAAGCTTCTTGCTAAGGCTTTTGATATAGAGTTTGGCCATGTAAAGATGATTACTGTTAACAAAGAAACAGGAAAAGAAACCATTAGAACTGTGCCGTTAAAAGAGTTTTCTGGTTATTTCAAAAAAGCGACTAAAGACAAATGGGTCGCAAATATTCTGTCTGTAGACATAGTTGATGACAAAATGGCGATGGTGAAGCTTGATTTTAATACACCAAAAACACATTACATTGACTACCTTGTAATGTACAAACGCGAAAATGAATGGCGTATTATCAATAAAACATTCATAGCAAATAAAAAATAGTAGATACGTTAAACTAAAAAACTGAAGCGAGAAAGAGGCAGTTGGTTGCGCTCATTACGTGTAACGATTTAGGTTGTCACCTTTGTGCTTGAATCGACGTATCATTATTCATAATGTGGTGTGTGAATGAAAAATATAATCCCTGTAAATGTTACTAATGCAATATTTAATATTAGTGACAGTCATACTATTTCAGCGTGTTTATTTAGCGATGACGTCCCCAAAAATAATTCAGGTTTTAATGTCGGGATTATAACCATGGAAACTGACCCACCTCACGGCGGAGAAGTTCACTTCGATGGCGATGAAATTATTCATGTGATATCGGGCGTGCTTAAAGTGGAAAGCGATTCAAATCCAAATAAGAGCTTACAGTTAAGCGCTGGTGATAGTTGTATTATAAAGAAGGCGGAATGGCATAAAATTTATGTGATTGAAAAAGCTAAATTAATATACATTACACCGGCAACAAATAATGAGCACCGAGCTAAATCATTAACCTGACAAGCAAATCAATCGAACACTTAACAATAACTAAATTTCGTTGTAAGTTCTAACAAACTATTACTTAGCCTTTTGGGGCTGTATTATTTACACATTATTTAAAGGTAAAGTTTAAAGGTAAAGTTTAAAGATACAATTTGGAGTTAATATGAATATTACGGATTTACCTTTCGGCACGACTAACTGGAATGAAATTGCACCTACTGAACATAAAGGTGAAACAGGAGTCGCACTTTGGCGAACGAAAAATTTTGGAAGCATGCGAGTTAGAATTGTCGAATATACAGAAGGATATTTAGCTGATCATTGGTGCTCTAAAGGTCATATTCTCTTTTGCTTGGAAGGTGAATTACAGACAGAGTTAGAAGATGGCCGTAATTTCACTTTAACCCCGGGCATGAGTTATCAAGTTGCAGATAATGCCGAAGCACATCGCTCTTCAACCGATACTGGTGCCAAATTGTTTGTTGTTGATTAGGAAGTAGGTCACATACAGCTTTAACCATGAGCAAAAGGTTATTTAGCGCTTAATGAGAGGAGAAATATGATTTCAATTAAGACATTAGAAGAGGATGTTAAAAACTGCACTCATTGCGCTGAGCATCTACCTTTGGGTCCTCGACCAATAATACAAATTGATGCTACCTCTAAGATATTAATAGCGGGTCAAGCTCCGGGTAAGAAAGTTCATGAAACTGGCATTCTATTTAATGATGCCAGTGGAGACAGATTACGAGAATGGTTAGGTGTTTCCAAGGACGTTTTTTATAATCCCAAATACTTTGCAATATTGCCTATGGGCTTTTGTTATCCTGGAAAAGGGAAGTCTGGCGACTTAGCACCGAGGCCAGAATGCGCATCGAAATGGCGAAATACAATACTCTCGTCATTAAAACAAATTCAACTAACGTTAGTTATTGGGCAGTATGCAATGGCTTATCACCTGTCCGAAGAAGGAAAAAGCCTGACTGAAATTGTAAATAACGGGGAAAAACATTGGCCTCATATCATTCCATTGCCACATCCCAGCCCAAGAAATAATTTATGGTTAAAACGTAATCCTTGGTTTCATCGAAATCTGTTACCTAAGCTTCGAAGTAGAGTGTTTGATGTACTTTCAATTACAGGTTGAAATCGATAATAATATAGCTAACCTTGTTAGCTATACACCAATATTACTGATATTTTATATGCTTTACAGATAAGCACTTAGGTTATTTCAATGTCTTACTGGTTGGCATATTATTATATGTTTTTCATTTATTCTTAAATATCTCATGGTCTTGGGGAAAACTTATGAAACGATCATCGAACTGTGTTAATTTAAAATAATAATTCTATTTAATAAGAAACTTGGAAAATGACATTATGACAAGGATTTTTAACTACCCAATAATTTCCATTTTGATAATGCTCACTTGTTTTGCTAGCCAAGCACAGAATATAAATATTCAGATAAATGATATCGAAAACAAAGCACTTGAAAATATAGTGGTGTATTTAGAACCTGAAAATAAAGCCTTACTCACCAAAGAGCAATTATCAGTCAGACCCATCGCAACAATGGATCAAGTGAATCGTCAATTTTCTCCTCATATTTTAGTCGTTAATAAAGCAACTAAAATTAGTTTCCCCAATTCAGATAAAATAAAACACCATGTTTATTCTTTTTCACCGGCCAAAACCTTCGAAATAAAGCTGTATAGTGATGACAAATCTGCTCCTCTTTTGTTTGAACAGACTGGCAACGTGACATTAGGTTGTAATATACATGACTGGATGCTTGGTTATGTTTATGTGGTTGATACGCCTTGGTTTGGCACAACAGACGAACAGGGTAATATCAAATTTGACATACCTGATGGGAAATACACGCTAAAAATATGGCATCCTTTATTCCAGGATATAGACCAGTCTTTTAGCCAAATAATAGATGTCACTAGTGACAATAAGTTAACGATTAAGTTAAAAGAAGCAATGAATCCTGCATATTCAGCATACGAAGAAGACGATGAATTAGATGAATATTAACTTTAGATCATTACAAAATCGCATCTTAATGCGATTTATATTTTTATTGATGATCACGATAACGATTATTTTATTTGTTACTTTAGAGCAAACGTATCGGCACTCTGAAAGCCAAATAAACAAACAGTTCTCTATCGCTGAGTCAGTATTTTTCGATAAATTAACTAATCACAGTAGAGCACTATATCGAGGCCTTTCAACCATTAATAAAGACTTCGAGTTAAAGACATTAGTGAATGGTGCAGAAAATGATCCTGATTCTTTATTAAGTGCTTTGAACAATCATCAGCGGCGTATGAAAACCGATTTCTCTGCCGTATTATCAATTGATGCTAAAACTATAGTGAGTAACATATCCTCTTCTTTCACGACTTGGCCGGTTGAAAAAACTAGACAAGCTGGGCTTCATATTCTCGTCTTAAATGACATACCTTTTCTCGTTAGGGCCGTGCCAATTAGGTTAATTGAATCATCATCTAAGATTAAAGGGTGGTTAGTCATGGGAATAAAAATCAAAAAACTGATTAACGAACACTTGAAAGACATTTTAGGTTTTGATGTGACAATAATGCTTAATCAAAAGATTGAAACCTCGACATATTCGCCATTAAATAATCAAGGTGAAAAATTAGCGGCTCAACAGTTTATTAAGGAGATACCAAGCGCTGAGAGGGAAAACATCAATTTCCAAGGTGAGTCCTTAGCGCTATATCAATTTGTAATAAATGATAATGATGACGAAAAACTTACTGCTATTTTCACTATCGATAAAGATCTCGCTTTCATCAACTTTACCGAATTGGCATCTCAACTCATTATCGCTATTTGCATTATTATATTGCTGACAGTGTTCCTATCATTTCGGTTTTCAATTTCTATTGCTACACCATTGAAAAACTTAGTTAATATTGCGCATAAAATTCAGTATGGAAATTACGCCGAAATTACCCATGATGCACGTGTGTCAGAAGTTAATAAACTTTCTTTTGCACTTTCCAATATGCAAGGTGCTATTCAAGAACGAGAAAAAGATAATCACCAACTTGCTTTTTATAGCGTTTTAACGGGGCTGCCTAATAGAAATCATTTCATTCGAACAATGAATGAACTCATAGAAGATGCTACCCAGCAATTTGCAGTTATTCTGATGGATATAGATCGCTTTAAAGAAATTAACGATACTTTAGGCCATGAGTATGGCGATCAAGTATTGCAAGCTATCGCAAACAGACTCGAGGAAAGTTTAGTGCAAGGCGCATACGTCGCTTATCTCGAGGGTGATGAGTTTGCTATGTTATTACCTTGTCAAAAATCAGTGAAAACAGAATTATTAGTTGATCCCATTATTAAGGTTTTTGACCCATTTTTTGAAATTAATAACATACAGTTAGATGTATCAACCAGCATGGGTATAGCCATGTACCCTGAAGACTCTATTAAAGCTGATGGCCTAATGCAGTTTGCTGATATTGCTTTATATGTTTGTAAAGACAAACATAATAACTATGAATTATATAACTCAAAACTTAATACTCATTCTGTATTACGTTTAAATTTAATGTCAGAGTTACGCAGTTCACTCGAAAACGGTCATTTACAATTGCATTATCAACCACAAATAGACATAGCAACTAATCAAGTGAAAAGCATTGAATGTTTAGTACGCTGGCAGCATCCTGAACACGGTTTTATTTACCCAGATGACTTCATTCCATTAGCAGAGCAAACAGGAAATATTCGATATTTAACAAAATGGGCTATCGAAGAAGCTTTAAAACAATACAATAAATTAAAAGAAAATGGTTTTCATATACATATGGCCGTTAATATTTCAGCTATCGACTTAACCGACTCAGACTTGGTAGCGTTCGTTAAAGTCGTGCTTGAAAAGCATAATGTAGTACCGAAGATGTTGATGTTGGAAGTTACAGAAAGTGCCATCATGTCTGATCCTGAAAAAGCAATTACCGTTTTGAATAAACTAAAAAGTATGGGAGTTCAGCTCTCTATTGATGATTTTGGTACCGGTTATTCTTCGATGGAACAACTAAAACGAACTCCTGTAAATGAACTGAAAATTGATAAATCCTTTGTTCTTGAACTAATATCAAGTAATGAAGATGCCATTATTGTTAAGTCGATCACCGACTTAGCGCATAACTTAGGTTTAAGTGTTGTCGCTGAAGGGGTTGAAAATAAGCAAAGCCTCGAAATATTACATAAAATAGGGGTTGAAACAGCACAGGGTTACTACATTAGTAAAGCCATACATGCTGATGACTTTTTACCTTGGTTACTTAATTATGAAAATAACAATGTTTAGTCAACGATATATAAATATATTTGTCATGCTTTTGCTCTTAAGCTGCTCGTCGAATGCTCGAGAAATAGAGATAAAAGGCTTAATTGAAGCGGGATACGTTAAAGCTGATTATGACCAACCTTGGTTAAATAGTTGGATGGAAGAAGGCGTTGGTATATTACGCTTTAATGACGACGATAATTTCATGTTAACGCAAGGTGTGGTAGAAGTCAGCGGCGACTTAATTTCAGATATTAGTTTTGATCTTGTCGGTAATTATACCCCCGATGGTGAAAGAAATATTGGTTTAACAGAAGCCTATTTAACATACTCGCCATTGAATAAAGGCTTAAAACATAAAGTAAAGTTTGGTATGTTTTATCCGCATATGTCTCTCGAGAATGTGGCTACTGGCTGGACGAGTCCTTATACATACAGTTTTTCGGCAATTAACTCCTGGATTGCAGAAGAACAAAGAACCCTTGGTGCGCAATGGTCAATAACACGTAGCGGCAGACAATATAACAGTCCTCACAGCTTTACAGCCTTAGCTTCTATATTCAAAGCTAATGATGGCTTAGGAAGCTTATTAGTTTGGCGTGGCTGGGCACAGCATAATAGGCAAACCCTTTATAATGAAAAAGTTTCGTTTGCGAATTATTTTGGTTTACAAGAACATCCCATCGATACGCCAAACGCTGTTGAACCTTTCATAGAAACCGATGGTGATTTGGGATATTACTTAGGTGTTCATTGGCGTTACCTAAAACAAACTGACGTACGAGTTTATTATTATGATAACAGAGGTGATCCGTTCGCTATTGAAAAAAATAAACAATACGCTTGGAAAACTCGATATTATTCCGTTTCAATGCAACATAAGTTTTCAAAGAACTTTAGGGTTTTGGCCCAATGGTTAGATGGAGATACTGGCATGGGCAGCCAAGAAAATGGTGTGTTTACCGATATTTCTTCATGGTATGTACTGTTAAGTTATAAAATAGGGTCTCATAGACTTTCTTTACGACAAGACCAATTTAAAGTAGAAGAAACCGATATAAATATATACGACCCTAACGACAGTAATGGCGACAGTATTACTTTGGCTTGGCGTTATGATTTTGATAAAAACTGGAATATTGGTGCCGAGTTTATTAAATCAACTTCTTATAATGAAAATAGAACCTTATGGAAATATTGGGCGCCGGAGCATACTCAAAAACAATACATGGCAATCGTACAATATAGGTTTTAATTTCGTATGGTGCTTTATCCTTAAATATTAGAGAAGCTAACACTTGAATCGTTTTAACTTTCACACAATACAACTGGCTGTACTTTAATTCTGTTTAGTAAAAGGCTATTAACTCACTATAAAAGTTAATTTAAGTTAATTTAAGTTAATCAAAATCGAAAAGCTGCCGATATAATAAATATCAGAAGTTAATTAAGGTATTCAGATGAAAGCTAAATTAGAAGTAAACGCAATCAAATTAGCCCAAAAGTATATGGATACAGAAGTTGCTCAGCAATGCATTCAATTTAATAAAGGCATGTTAAGAAAGTTAAACGAGAAAGCATTAAATAGAGCATTTCAACTACATAGAACTCGCACATAACGCTGTGGGAGGAGGTCACTGATTTTTATAAGCTGTGCCCTTGCCAATTATGAGCGATTATTCTATAAAAAACATTAGATATTGCTTCCGCTGAAGGTCCTTTTACTCTGTAAAAGAGAATATGTTTAAATAAAGTAAACCCTCACAATGACGAACTTAGAGCTGATAAATAACTCAGTTAATATTATATTTCTGATAAGATGTTGAATCGAGTAAGAATGTACCAACCAATAAACAAATGAAAAAAGTACTCCTGTTCATTGCCATTATTTTAGCTCTTTCTGTTATAGGAATAGGGTATTTACTTGTATCATTTTCACCTCCAGAAAATGCCATTTACAACGTATCATCAACAAAATTACCAACTAACTCTCCTAATTTTGAAATATATATTCAATCGACGAAACAATGGCTTTCCCAAAACCGTGAGTTTGTCACCGATAACAAAGCCCAAGAGATAATGGCCAATATACCGTTTGAGATAAAGGCGAAGAATAAAGGAGAACTAAGACGTGGCATATTATTAGTTCATGGCCTTGGTGATTCGCCGTATTCGTTTATTGATATTGCAGAGCAACTATCTAAACAAGGTTTTCACGTTAGAGCCATACTTTTACCCGGACATGGCTCTAAACCGGCAAACCTTATATCGACTTCAATACAGGAATGGGAAACTCTTCTTGAACATCAAGTTGCCATGTTTAAAAAAGAAGTGGACCATTTGTATTTAGGAGGGTTTTCCACTGGAGCAAATTTGGTGACGACTTTAGCCATTCATGATCAAAGTATTAAGGGTTTAGTTTTATTTTCACCTGCATTTCGCCATCGCTCTGGAGTTAGCAAGTTATCCTATTTTTTAGATTTTTTAAATCCATGGCCATTTCATAAACCGAAGAAGGCAGATAATTTTGCAAAATATAGTATTGTTCCAAATAATGCTGCGGTTCAATTTAGCGTTAGTAGTCAGCAAGTAACCGATAATTTAGCAATAAAGTCATTTGAACGTCCTACTTTTATGGTGGTAAGTGAAAAAGATAATGTAATAGATACCCGTCAAGTATTAGCACTATTCGAAGAAAGGTTTACACATCCTAACAGTCGTTTACTTTGGTTTGGTAATAAAACTCAAAGTGACGATCAACGAATTATGGTTCTTGATGATTACTTACCCCAAAAGAGGATCAGTAATTTTTCTCATATGAGTGTTCTTTATGCACCGAGCAATACTCACTACGGCATTAATGCTAATTATAGAATATGTGATGAAAGTCCTAAATCTCGCCTGGGTGCGGCTTGTGCTCGCAGCAGAAACCTCTGGTACTCTGCATTCGGCTATAAAGAAGAAGGTAAGCTTCATGCACGGCTGACTTATAATCCATGGTTTAGTGAAATGAACTCCGTTATTACTTCTGTTTTCAACGAAGAAAATTTACCTCGTTAGTAGTCGAACTTCCCTTATTGATCATTCGTCATATGCCATTAAGTCAATACTTAAATATTTTCGGAATGAGCTTCAGTTGGAATATATAAGTTAGTGGCTAAGATGACTCAGCCATAATACTCTGCACAATATTTATATTTAAAACGATAGGTTACATAAGCACCGGCGACACGATCAAAACTATTATCTAGTTTATAGCCATTGTCTTGCGCTCAGGGATAGATTGTTTTTCGTCAATAAGTTCCGTTGAATTTAAGTTCTCAAAGGTGTGGTTTACACTTTTTGTCTTCAGTGTTTTTTGCGCTACTATGAAGTGAATACAATAAGTTATTGTCCTCTTAGTTTTATTATCAAAAACGAGTAAAAATGAAAAATAGAAAAAAACATCTAATGCGTATGATTGCAGCGATTGTAACTGTCGCCAGCATATATACATTCGCGCCGTGGAAGGCTGGAGTTTATTATTTTGCTCCTCTGCCTTCGACAATTCAAGATCAGGTTGATGATACCGTTAAGCAGGGATTAGACGGCATAATTGTTTATATCCAAAAGGAAGGACAAAAAGCTGAGTTATATGCCAGTGGTTGGCATAACCGAGATAAAAAAATTGCTGCACAGCCAAATGCACTATTCAAGATTGCCAGCATAGGAAAATTATACAATGCGTCAGCAGTAGCCAAGCTTGTGGCGAGGGAGCGTATATCTCTGGACAAAACACTTAGCGATTATTTACCTTCACTGGCAGGGCGTATTGAGTATGCAGAACAGATTACATTACGAATGATGGTGCAGCATCGCAGTGGTATACCCAATTACACAGATCATGATGATTTCTCTTGGTCTGAGCGAACTATTGGCGGTGATAGGAATTTGAGATCAATTCTAGATACCCCCGCAGACTTTAAACCAGGCAGTGATTACGGCTACTCTAATACCAATTATCTGTTACTCGCCAAAATAATGACTAAGGTACTTGGTTATGATCATAGACAATATATTAAAGAGAATATCTTAGCGCCCCTTGGTTTGAAACGAACTTTTTTCTCTATAAATGAGATTGGTGACGAAGAACTTATGAGCGGTTATTACGTGGGGTATGACGCTGACTTTAAAGATCTCGATCAAGGGTATATTGCGAGCGCTGAGGATGTAGGCATATTTCTGAGAGCTTTAAATGACGGCACCTTATTTACTGAGAAAGAACAAGAAATATACGGGTCAATTTATGAGTATGAACATACGGGTTGGGTGCTAGGATATTACAGTATAGCGCGCTATCACAAAGATATTGATACGGTTGTTATCCAATTTGTGAATACGGTTGGTGATAACACCTTAACACTTACTGACGTCGCTTATGAGCGGATTATACGAATATTACGTATGCGAGATGAAAAAACGTAATATTGTCAGCTCTTTGGTATTAACAGAAGTTAAATGATTTTAGCAACGTTTTCAAAGAAAGCACAGGGGTTAAAAAATCATTAAAAATTCTTGCGATATAGAAATGAAAGGCCAACAACATCACGAATAAGTTGTTACGCTCGACACCATGATTAACTAAGATCAAACTGGGCAATTTACTGTCAGTTTCGAGTACGGTAAACTAGTTTTTTATTGCGCTTTCACATAACTGAGACATCAAGCTGTTATGACAAATTGGATTGACTTTTTAGAACTGGCTTTAGACTTATCTTCCATTATTTTGCTTATTACCTTAATCGCACTTATTAATATCGGACTAAAATGGTTACCGTCTCGCAATAAAATGAGTTTTTTTCTGTTACTTTTTCTTACTTTTAAACTTGTCGCATTTTCGTTTTTAATTATTAATATCAATATTGCTTTTCGGCTTTATGTTGTATTACTGCCGACTATCTTATTAATCGGACCTTTGATGACAGGTTTTACCCAATCAACATTGCGAATGCAAAGAGAGTCGTTGTTTGATAGAAGAACGCTGCTTTTATTCGTTATCGGTTTTATCATTATCGCCCCCTATTTAATCTACCCCCATGCTATCACGCAACTTCCTGCAGAAGAGCAGCCGTTATTGTTGTCAGTGGGAGTTAAGGCCTTTGTCCTATTGTTTGTTGTGACGAGCAGCCTTCATTTTATTCGAATGATCTATAAGTTTTCCTGTGGTTCACTCTATGCCATAGGTTACGAAGAAAACACCTATCAATGGTTAAAGGGGGTGTGTTTTTCAATGACATTATTATGGTTATTATTACTTATTAACATGATCTCAGGTGTCATTGAAATTCCTTGGGAGGAAATTAGTTTATCAACGGATAAAGTTGATATGGTTTCAAGTCTTGTCGATATAATTGTCCTTTTCAGCCTGACAATTTTTACTGCGTTATATTGTAAAAAACCACCAGAAAGAACCGTCGTTCAACTAGTCGATATTTGTGATAAATATGAAAAATCCGCTTTATCTGAATATCAGGCTCAAGCAATTTTGACTTTGGTCGATCAGATTATGGCGCAAGAAAAACTTTTTTTAGACAGCGAACTAAATATTGAAAAGCTTGCGTCTGAAATTAATACTCCGATGCAATATTTATCTCAAGCAATAAACCAATATAGATCAATTAATTTCTACGAATTGATTGCAAACTATCGTATTGAATATGCGAAAGCTCTGCTAACCGCCGAGCCTCAAAAGAGTGTTATGACCGTAGCCATGGACTCGGGGTTTAATGCTAAAAGCACATTTAATCAAGCTTTTAAAAAACTAACCGGCGTAACCCCAACTCAATTTAAAAAACAGCAACTATTATAACTAACTGAATATTAGTTACTTTAATTAGTACAGCCTTCTAGGCATGGTCGAGTTTGTTATATAGGTTCAATAAAATAGCGATAATTACTCAAAAATTATGTCGTGGCTAATATTCATTTAATCAGTATTAACTTACCCATTTAAGCTTTTAGTTTTTGCTGACAGTGATGTCTATAAATAAGTTTTTTATTAGGATATCAAGATAATTCAGTTGTTATTTTTCATCACTAATGAAGCATAGTTTGAAGAGTCATTAACACCATTCGCTACTCGTTAGCTAAACTTTTACAACAATAAAAAGAGAATAAAGTGCTTTATTTAACAAAAAACTATCGACAAATAATAACTATGAGTGTCTTTTTTTTACTGCTCTTACAATCGAGTAATGTGTGGTCTATCGTTATGCGCCATGATGTAGACCCTGCGGAATACTTATTGGATATTCAAGATTATCAATCAACTATTGTCATCCCCGGTTGCACGGCTACACTCATTGCTCCCCGTTGGATTATGACGGCTGCACATTGTGTTTACCCAAGCAATGCTGAAGGAAGTAAAGCTGGAGGTAAAATCACTCTTTTAGATCAGGATATTACTATTCAGGCCGTTTACTCTCACCCAGACCATACTCAAGAGGGCACACTGAAGCATGACATCGCTTTAATTGAGTTAATCGAGCCAAGTTTAAGTATTTTACCTACGGCTATATACGAAAAAGAGGACGAGCTTGGTCAACAAATGAAATTGGCCGGCTATGGTGTTGTAGCTGATGGTGTACAGGGAATTTATGACCGTTGTTTCCCATGCGATCTACGAGGTGCTGATAATAAAGTTGAAGAAGTAAATGATTACCAATTGAGGTTTCGTTTCGATTCACCTGATGAAGGCAATAGTTTACCTCTAGAGGGGGTTGGTGCTGGCGGTGATAGCGGTGGACCTGTTTTTATTGAAACAGATAATGGGCGTTATGTTGCGGGTGTTAGTTCATTTGGCTCTAGGAAATATAATGAATTTGATAATTATACTAGGGTGAGTAAAGAACTTAACTGGTTAGCAGAAGTCATGGCGGCTGATTATCAAGGTAGTTATTCTGGGCCATTGTATTCAGAAGTAGCACAGGAAGACAAACCAACGAGCACTAGTAGTGGTGGTTCGTTCGGGCTTATTATCTTAATTGGGATAATGGTAATGCAAAGGCATAGAAAGACGGTATTAATGTAATATTTGATCATTCAAAAATATAAACTATTATCAAACGTCAGTTAAAAAGGGTAATAATATAGGAATTATTACCCTTTTTAAAATCAAGAAAACTTCATACCTTTGAAGGTAAGTAAACCTTTAACCCACTGGTTATATTAACCTCGGTAATACAGCATCTTCATCTATTATTAATTGCGGGTGTTTTGTGATAATTTTTTTATATAACCCCGGATACTTTAACTTTAATACTGCTAGTCGGTTTAAATGAAATTGGTCTATTGCTGGACTATAGCGCATTAAAATATCAACTAGAATTTCAAATTTATTAGGCGAGAACTTTCGGTAAGAAGTGTTTAAAGCAACATGTAGTGGATCTTCTCCTATATTGCTCAAGGAAAATGGGAACTGTTGTTCTTCCATATAGTTTATTAGAGCAAGGTTTACATTCTTTACGGCATAATATAATAGTGTTTTGTCTCTAATATCTTTATCGTGTAAATTTGCACCAGCTTCTTGCAATTTATTAAGTGAATTAGACGTTAACATTGGAGAAGTAAAGTCAAAGTACTGCAACTCATCAACAAATAGTTCACTATTAAATAACTCGTCGTAATGGCTCATATCCCACTGTAATATTTGATTAAAAGCCCAGTTTTTATTGCTGTCATTTAAAGGCATCGCTAAAAGATCATCAATGACAATAAGTACTTTTCCATCTTTAAGAGGAGCAAAGATTTGATCTAGCTCGGGCATATATTTCATTTTACGCCTATAGCCATCAAATCTGGTTTGATAATCATCGACTAGTCGAGGGTCTATTTCGGCTAACCGTAACTTGATTTCTTTTGGTGAGTCCGGATTTTCCTTAATTACCCTATTCATTACAGTATGTACGCTTTCAGGCTGCCATTGACTCGAAATGGCGGCTATTGTTTTTTTACAAGCCAAAAGCTGTTCATCTATATTATCTAGAGCTAACTTCTCAGATAAATTAGATGCTTGCTTTTTTTCCAGTAAAGTTACTAACTCGCTATTTTTATTAACTGATATTGTTTCTCTAGATTCTATTAGCGTAAGATCTAACCCGTAATCCTCCATTAACCCTTCAATTTCTTCAGCATTAAATGAATAGGAACCTCGAGGGAAGTTAGCTGAAACTTTTGATAAGCTCTGTTCTGAAAATCTAGCTTTAGCGCCATAGTTTATTAACATTAAGACAAGTTTTGCACGTGACTCTTCTTTTACTGTGTGTTTCGAATAACTCAATTGACTAAGAGCCCATTCCATAGTCGAGCCTAAATAGTTATCAGAAGTCGGCTCAAGGCCAAGTTCAAGTAGCTTTTCAACTACTTTGCTGCGAGATGAATCAGCGGCATAATCTAACAATGACGTTGCATTAAGTTTACGATAACCTACGATCGCCTTTACGTTATCCACTTTGTCTAATAATTCTAAAATATCTGCATCAGATACTTCTGGCTGTCTTATAAAAAACGCTAGATCGTCTATACTCGGTGTTACATCATTTAGAAGCTTCTTTTGTTCACTGGCCGATAACAGAGCATAATTAGCAAGCTCTTCTAAAGGAATTTCCCTACTACCCCTAAAACCAATTTGGAACAATTCAGGAGCTTCTTCTAAGATTTTTGTATTTTTTTTACTATTTGTCGTTGTTAACTCAGAATGCAGTCTTAGCTGTTTAACTCTAAAATTTGAAGACAAATTTGAATGAGTAAAATATTCTATGGCTAATGTTATGTCGTCTAATGTATAACCTTCGTCTAGATATTGAACCCAATTTTTATGTTCTTGTCTAGCAAAGTCATATCTTGTTTTATGATAACTATTCGTGAATATTTCACAATATTGATAATTATTGGTTATATCGGTAGTAGCCTTGTTTTTATTTATTGTTGATAGCAATAACTTTGCTGCACTGGTGGCTGCTGGAGCTATCGAATTATCAGAAGATGTTTTAGAAGGTTGCTTTGTAAAATATAGTATGGATATTAAATAAAATACACATGAAACAACGACAATAATCAGCAAGGCTTTTATCAAGGTAGAATTTAAGCTAACTTTTTCTTTTTGCATAAAAATCCATTTTTAATTGTAAAGTTTTAGTAATAGAAATGGGAGTAAAACGTTATTTCTATGACGATGAATACTTTCATAATTTACGGTTTGTTACAAGTTATTGATATTAATTAATTATATTTATGGTCGTTCCCTAAGTGGTTACGCCTAAACTTGTCGGGTATTCTCGCCTGACATAATGCTAGTTAACCTATAATATCAATGTGGTTATTACACAGTTTATTGGAAATACTGAAGAATTTATTATAATAAATTCTTTTTAATTCTCTGATATTTTATAAATTAAAGTAGGTAATCTCGATTGTATATCACTAGACTATCCCGATAATAATTTGTACTGTTTTTAAGGAAGATACATGAGAAAACTTGGAGTTTTCACATTTGTTCTGCTTTTGGTTGGCTGCACAACAAATCAAGAGGAGCGCGAAATAAGTTCTGCGACAGTATCAAACTTAATTATTGAAAAAATTATAAAACCTAATCAAGGCATTTATAAATTAGATGCAAAGTTTAATTATGTGATTAATCAATTCAATGAAGGAAGTGATCTTTATACATGCTCTGTTCAGTTTCTAACTGTTGAAGAGGGGATATCAATTTCGTCGTTTGTCGGGACTACTGATCCCTGTCGACTAACGAATTCATCTGGTGAAATGATTGTACGTTTGACTACGCCCTTAGATAAAACACAGAAATTTTTAACAGAACGTTTGCCAAAAATTCAACGACCAGTACAGTACTTTATAGCTATCCATCAAGAAATCACTAATGAAAGTAGTAAGATGATCGGAAAAACTGAAATACAAACATTCGATATCAAAATATAAAAGTTACTCAAACGAACGCTAAATTGTTGGTTAGCGCTTGTTCATCGCACACTTAAGCCAACACTTTTTCAACGTTTAATAAACGTTTGACCTATAGAGAATCTAGATGAAACAAAATAGTAAAGTTTTAAGTAAAAGTAAACATGGAGTAGTTTCAGGTACATTATCAGGCATGGCTGATCATTTCGGTATTAGTAGGGGTCGTTTACGTTTTGTATTTCTTGTTTTAGGGCTTATGGGGATTGGTTTTATTTTTTACTTCGTGCTTTGGATCAGTATCCCTAATTATTCTCAAAGGGCAGAGTTAATAGAAAAACAGAACAGTATTGATTAACCTTTTCCTAAAGGCATTCAAACGAACAATATAAACTTGCTTGTTTCACACTGTTTCACATTTTAACAATATTTTATCCCGGTTAATAGGCGTAAATACTTAGTAAGTAACAGAACTAAAAGGTAAAAAAAGCTCAATAAAATAATAAAGTCAGTCAAACACGGTATATAGTCCGAAGATTTTTTTCTTGTTTTAATTAGTTCTTGTGGTAACTTTAGTCGTATAAAATATTTTGTATTTTTTGATACACCGTTTTCGCCTAAATGGATTTAGTGCATATCGCTCAACTCTTTCTAGGTATTATAATTTTTGCTTTTGCTTTTGCTTTTGTTTTGGCTTAGTCAATTTTTATAAACGACTCAAATACATGGTTTAAAGTAAAGTGACATCGAGTTTAAGTCTGTTCATTCCACTGAACAAGCTTTTGTATCAAGGCCATTTCAGTGTTTATTACCAATACATATATAACGAGTAAATCAACGAGACTCGCATAAGTTGGCAGCGTTTCTCTTAATTACACATTTAGCTAACTATTACTTCGCCCATAATTGGGGCGTTATATGCAAAAGGAGAATTGCGCATGAATATCAATGCAACACTGTACGGGGAAATCGTATTTGTTTTTATTATTATTGTTAGTGTTATAAGTTTTTACTTAGGTAAACGAAAAACTACAAACCCTAAATTAACAAGCTTGATCGGGGCTTTATTATCATTTATCCCACCTTTAGCTTTAATTTACCTTGTCGTTTTAGTTTTGAAGCGCGATATCAATCATAATAATCTTGAAAGTGCAGTTGAATAAAAAATTATAATAATAACTTAAAGCAGCTCTGCTTAGCACGTACTCAGCTCTGCTTTACTTCATATTTCAGTCAACTATAACTTGTCCGTTATTTCGGCGTAATGTTGTTTAATACATCAAGGAAAAAAGATGAGAAAAATAGGGTTTGGTCTGCTTTGGTTTTTAGCTATTTCTATGGGGACTTTATTATTAGGTGGTATGATCGCTGGTGGTATTGCAGGAGCGAATGATCCTGCTAATGCCGAGGTTGCAGGAAGGGCGGCAGGTGAAGCATTTGGAGAAAGTTATACGGGTATTATTTTTCTTTTATCTTTATTAATATCTGTAGCTGGGGCAATGATGGGCTGGCTACCAGGTACAAAGTCTTTAAAAGCATAACCCAATTCTCTAACACACAATAAATAGTGGCTATTGTTTCATTTATTGTCTCTTAGTTGGCTACAGTCTCCCGTTTTATACGGTGATATTTATTTTTAATTTAAACCACCTTAAGGTGGTTTTTTTATACTCAGTATTAAAAGACGAGAGGAAAGAATGCTTTGTCTTTTCTATTATCCTTAACTTAAAATTAAGTTTTAATATCAAACGATTAAGATGCGACATCATTATTGTCACATGACATTTAGGGGGACAGTCACAAAACTGGCGTCGTTTTAGTATGATATTATTGCTTTAATTGTTCTTGAAATTAACGGAACACAAAAAGGAAATTATGATGATGAACATACCTAAAAAAAAGGTTCAAGATGTTAATGATGACACTCTTAGGGCAGGTAACTGGTTTTTCTTTAACTATGAAGGTCACGAAATAGTCGTTTATATAAATGATACTTGTAGCAGACAAATTATTTATGTAGATGACCAAGTTGTCTCAAATAAAAACACTTTTGGTTTTAAGTTGGCTTCTTTTACATCACTACATAATTTTAATCTTTGGGGAAAAGGTTTCAGAGTAACGATTCAGCGTAAATCTTATATTGAACAAAGCGTCATGGTTAGTTTTCATCAAGATCTAGAATTAATTGGCAAAGAAGAAAAACATTTAACGATTAAAGGGCCATTTGGAATACAGTTAAAAAGGCAACAAGCGATGTTTTTTATATTTCTCAGCACCTTTGTCGTTGGTTTTGCCGCTTCACTTTTGACAACAACATTTTTTCAGTAGTAAGGTTTCCCTTTGAATATTAATGCAGAAAAAATAAAATCGTTACGTCAATCCCAAGGGTGGACACAACAACATTTAGCAGATGCCTGTGACTTAAGCCTGAGAACCATTCAACGGGTAGAACGGCATGGCGTAGCATCAAAAGAAACCGTTTTGAGCTTATGTGCCGTTTTTGAGCAAACGATGGCGAGTATTATTCCCCTTGAAGAAGAACCTGAACAGCTAATGCATTTTTCATTTTTTGCTCAGACTTCTGTTTTTATTATTGGCGGGGTTTTAGGAGCTCTTTTAATGAAACTATTTGGTTAAGGTTATCTATTGCACCAGGACCATTACAATTATACTTTGTCTTTTTAAGGTGAAAACGGCTTGTTTATTAGGCCGTTATCATTTTATTATATTTACGAATTTCAGCTTTTGCTGATGAATGATTTTTCTCTGTTTGAGTTTTTTTGCTGTTTAATCGGAAAGTTTTTATTTGTACTACTTCTCTTAAGAACCCTTTGCCTTTTCGATAAATCATTTTCAATGTATTAAATATAATAGACTATAATAATTTGTAATAATTTATTGTGATTATGGATAATCGTTATAGAAGAAATGGTGTGAGTAGTTATGAAAGAAGATAATCTCCCAATAGAAGAATTTATCTATCGTTTATTTGAAATTACTCCCGTCCCAATTGCTTTATCTTTTCCTGATGGCAAACTTGAATATGTTAATCCAGCCCTAAAAAGAATGCTTGGTTATGAAGGTAATGAAATATATTCTAATGAAGTCACTATCACTCACGTTGATGATATCAATGTTAATAAGGCAATAAGAAAAAGATTAACTCTGAATCCATACAACCCCATTCAATTAGAAAAAAGATATAAACACAAGCTCGGACACACTATTTTTGTTCAACTAAATATTGTTGCACAAACAGATAATGACAAATTAATAATAAGATATATTTCTCAGTTAATAGATTTAACCACAATCAGAAAGTCAGACACCGCAGAAATATTGCTTAATCATTTAGTTGATAAATCTAATGACGCCATTTATGTTGTAGAGCCTGAATATGGTCATATTTTAAATTGCAATCAATTGGCGCATCAAAGGTTAGGTTATAGCAAGGATGAATTACTAAAGTTATCAGTTTCAGATCTAAACTCAAAGTTTGATATCAAAGAAAGATGGAATGAGCATAGTAAACAAATTGAGCGTAAAAAAAACCTAGTACTTGAATCAACGCATACAAGAAAAGATGGCACTAAAATACCAATTGAAGCGAGTATTAGCTTCATAAAATATAATCAAACAGCTTACTTATTAGCAATAGTAAGAGATATTTCAAGAAGAAAACAAAAAGAGTTAGCTGCATTGGAGTTAGCAAATTTAGATCCTTTAACTAAACTTCCTAATAGAAGAACGCTTGAGAATAAATTAGAGCAAGCATTTAAAAAGGCAAAGTTAAAAAATACATTCATTGCATTTTTCTTTATTGATATTGATAATTTCAAACTGATAAATGATTCGTATGGACATAGTGTTGGAGATGAAATTTTAGTCGGTACGGCTAATAGATTAAAACATTGTATTAGAGAGTCAGATATAGTTACTCGAATGGGAGGAGACGAGTTTCTTATTGTAATTAATAATGTTGAAGAGCGCTCTTCTATAAAAATAATGGCAGATAAATTACAAGAAGAATTTAAGTCACCTTTCAAGGTTCAATCACATTTGATACCTGTTAAAGCTAGTATTGGAGTTTCTGTTTACTCACATAACAATGGAGATGCTCACACGTTAATACAATTGGCAGATGAGGCTATGTATGAAGCGAAAAAAGAACTTGGAACGTCCATTTATTATATATAAACAATTCAACACCGTTCGAGGTGGTTTGTACAATCTAATATAGCTTTCATTATCATGAAAGTTTCTACATGTTTAAAAACTTGTCATAGATATATCTGCTTGGGCTGGTTCTATGCTTATAACTTCACCTTTGCGTTACACCCTTTTAAATTGCTGTTTATTAATCTAAAAGCTTCAAAGAATTTTGTTAAATAGACGCTCTATGTCATTGCTAATTAAAAAATCTCTGCTAATTTTATATTATCTATGGCTATATCGATTTTGTTGATTTTGATTGATATTTGAAGGGGACAAATGCTCAATAAGCACAAATATAAAGTTTCAATAGGCTTTGCCTTATGGTTTTTGTTGATTATTTTCATTTTCAGCATTCCGTTTGTACCATTGACACTAGATAAAAAATTAGATATTTCCTTTTTAGACCCAAAAGGTAATGAAAATGCATTGGTTTTTTTTGGTTTTCGCGGTTGTAGTAACGTCTGCCCGATGACTCTATCGATACTAAGGCAGCTATTTGATTCACAGAAAAACCCCTCATTATGGCCTCAAGTATTTTTTGTTGATATTGATGCGAATAGTAGCTCTGTCAGGGCATCAAGCTTTGCTAAACAATTCCACGCTTCATTTATCGGTTTACATATTCCAACTGAAAAATTGAATGAGGTTTCTAAGCAATTTGGCTTAAATATAAATCAGGAAGGCAATCAGATAGCGCATTTAGGCAAAACCTATTTATTACAGCGAAAAGTAAATGATTGGACGTTGGTGAAAATTTATAATCCCAATAGTTTTTCAGTTGAAACGCTGCAGGAAGAATTATTCGCTTTAAATCATTAAGCCCTATTGTGTGAAATGCTGTATTGGTTTAGATCGCTAACAATAAGTTAACTGGAGAGTAAAATGTTTAAAACATTATTTGCATATTATGACACTAATATGTCTAAAGAGTTAAAAGGAAAATTTGAGGCAGACTTTAAAATCACTGACAAAATATTATTATTATCAGTGATTATTTTTTCTATTAGCGTTGCATTTATTACCTCTTTTCAATACGGCTACTTTATGTTGGGGATCACAGGTGGTTTGGTAATATCAATAGTCTGTATTCTTGCTTACAAAACTATGTCAGGCAGCACAATGTGCCGTGTAATTATGGCAACGGCGCTTACGGGGTTACTTGCGATAACCGTGCAACAATCTAATGGTTTGGGTGAGGGGCACTTTTTGTTTTTCGTAGGTTTTACCCTTTTAATACGATATCGCGATATTATTCCTTTATTAGTTTTTGTTGGGACCGTCGTCATACATCATATACTTTTTACTTACTGTCAAAGTATCGGCCTAGAATTGTGGGGGCAACCTATCAACATGTTTTCTTGGGGTGAACAGACAGGATGGGGAATATTGGCACCGTTTGTTTACCATGTGTTTTTTGCTGTTTTAGCCCTTATTGTGTCTACTTATTACATTTATGAGGGTAACAAACAATTTGTTGAATCTAATCTTGTAATAGGTGCTGTTGAAAAGGCTGCTAGAGGTGATCTATCTTGCCAAATAGATAATTCAGACGATGACTCCTTACTTGTTGAACAAGTTAATAATTTTTTAAAACGTCTAAACGAAACATTTTCCCAAATAAACCATGTAACAAATACTTTAGCAACGCAGTCAACTGATGCCAGTAATTCAGCTCAAATACGTACGAGTCAAGCGAACGAACAGCAAAATGAAGTAGGACAAGTTGCTACCGCAGTCACTCAAATGGCAGCTGCAACTCAAGAGATTGCTAATAATGCCGAGCAAACTGCTATTGCATCTAACGAGACCGTCCAAGCAAGTGAAGAAGGGGGCGACATCGCCAATACTTGTCAGCAGTCGATTACCGAGCTTGCGCAACAGGTATCAAATGCATCTGAAATAATTTCAGAGTTAGACCGTAATAGCCAACAAATCAGTGGCATTGTACAAACTATCAGTAGTATTGCTGAACAGACCAACCTATTGGCCTTAAATGCAGCTATAGAGGCTGCTAGAGCTGGCGAACAAGGCAGAGGTTTTGCGGTAGTGGCTGATGAAGTTAGAGTTTTATCACAACGTACTCATAGTTCTACTCAGGAAATAACATCAATGATTTCTGTATTGCAATCAAGTACACAATCAGCAGTCAAAACTATGGGAGGCTGTCATGATTTAGCAAATACCAGTGTATCGGATGCAGAAAGGGCAACAGAGAGTTTTGCGAACATAACCAATGCTATAAAGCACATATCTGATATGGCAACCCAAATAGCTACGGCAGCAGAAGAGCAAACCGCGGTAACAGAAGAAATAAACCGCAATACTAACTCCATTAATGAAGTGTCAGCACTCTTTCTTACCGCAGCAGAAAAAGGTCTTGATGATGCATCTAAATTGCAGGGACAAGCTCAACATATGGGGACTTTGGTTAATCATTACCAACTAGGCTAATGTTCTTTAACTAACTCATGCCAGTGATTCTTGAAGATAGTGGACATAAAACAAAAGTTTGCCATTTAATGAACGTTTTAATGTCTAGTTTTAGGGAGCTGTTTATTATAATGAAATCAAGAAGGAATTATTTGCCACAAATACTAATAAAAGAATAATGACTTATCAGCAGCTGTGGCAGATATTAGCGATTGTTATTCTAACATTAGCTTCTCTGACTTTACTGATCTCTAATAGGCCGCCTTACTAAGTTAATGGCAATATGAAGTGTTCAGAGGCATGAGGGGATTTAAACCTACACACCAATGTGATCGAGTTATTAATGTGTAACGAAATTGACTGATATGGTTATCAGGGCAAGCCGATTAATTTTCACCGTTGTTTTGGCCATCGTCTTCTGCTTGCTTATCAGTTTCTTCTTCGTCATCGTCATCAATAATATCTGGAGTAACTGTGTCGACAACGTCGATAGCTCCACCTACAACTGTCGTAGTCACATCTACTGCGGCAGATACAACAGTGGCCGCAATACAGCCTGATAAGCTAATAAGTAGATATAGCAAAAAAACACCTTGCGCAAATTTTTTCAAGATGACATTTCCAAATGAATAAATATAGGTATATTTAGAATACGCTAATTAAACGTAGAATCAACCGTTGTTTTAATGCCATATTAGAGCCAACAACACAACTCAAGAGACGAGCTAATGACCACCGTGTGGCAGAAGTTGGCGTTAACTACTTCATTAAGTATGCTGATAAGTGAACTGGAAATCTAACTGTTTATAATAGGAAACTTACCAATGGTTAATCTTGCACTAAAATGACAAACCAATTAGGCGCGTTACTCTTTGAACGAGATAATAAACTATCCTTTGATTAATAAATTTTAATAAGAACCATTGCTTTTATAGTTTGAATTGCTAATCATGTGATTTGTTTACATTAATTAATTAGGTTCGATAAATGCCAAAAAGTAGGGAAATAAAATGAATAAAACCTTAGTGAATCTTTTTATTTTATTATTGATTTCTTTCAATGTTAATGTTTTCGCAGAACAAACTAAACAAACAGTTAATTTAGCAGCCTCGGCAACCTATTTAGGTAACGAAGCTGTGATGATTGAAAGTGGTAATCATAAGATACTTTTCGACCCTTTTTTTCATAATGATTATAATACTTATCAATTAGTTCCTGAGACCATTCGAAACGCAATCTTTAATGGTGAAAAGCCATACGATGCCATTGATATAGTTTTTATTAGCCATGCTCATGAAGATCATTTTTCTGCAAAAGATATGCTGAAATTTTTGATAAAACATCCTAAATCGAAAATGGTAGCACCTAAACAGGCGGTCGATTCTTTAAGTCAACTGAGCGGTAGCGAGAAAGTGATGGCACAAGTAAAAAGTGTCAGCCTAACTTATGGTGACCACCCTTGGTCTGGGGAAATCGATGGGTTAGCCATTGAGGCAGTACGTATCCCTCATGCAGGTTGGCCAGGTAGGGCGAGCATTGAAAATATTGTGTTTCGCGTTAGTTTAGAACAAGGGATAACTATTATGCACATGGGTGATGCTGATCCAGATGATAGCCACTTTAGACCTTTAGAAGCCCATTGGCAGCGAAAAATTACCGATACTGCTTTTCCTCCTTATTGGTTTTTCTTCTCAGCCGAAGGTAATGACATTCTTAATAGTCGCATTAATGCTAAAGCACATATTGGTGTGCATGTACCTATTAACGTGCCACAGCAGTTAAAGAGGCTTGGTAAAGATTATTTCTCTACTGTTGGTGATAAAAGAGTTATTCATCAACATTAAAATACTTTGCTGTTATTAACTGCGGTATTTTTTACATTATTTGGTCTGCTTTCGATTCCAAAACTGCTCAAAATAATACTCATGTTTATTGATAGCTAACTTTCGAAAAGTGCCGATAGTTGACGAGAACTATAGACTTTATCTTTTGAATTTAAGCCACCTAAAGGTGGTTTTTTTATACCACCCATAGTAATACGGGGGTAAAGTATTTTTTACCTTTCTACTGGTCTCATTTCTAAAGGCCTATAAAGAACCTTAATAATAAGTGTTTTTTATTATTTCAATTGGCTTGCTTCGTGCGCATTGGAGACTTTAACTATTGGTTGGTCTTTAGGTCAACTGATCGCTACATAGCAGTCATTAGGTTTTATGTCTGTAACACGACTATTGCCAATAGCACGCTTTCGTTAACAAGTGATAGTTACTCCCTTGGTGCGCATTTTAACTTTTTCTTATCTTATTTAATGTTAATTCTGATTTTATATAAACTGATGATATTTTATTTTAAATAATTGCCTTACGTACTTGCCTATATCAACGGATAAAGTATCAAACCATATGATTACAAGTCAGTTGCTAGTTGGTAGGTATGTGTCGAATATAATGGCCTGCCGTGCGGCTTAAGTGGTGAATAACAATAATTAACACCAGTACGTTTAAATCAATAACACCACTGGAATGGTTGTTTGATGTAATTTAAACCCACTTTTTATATGTATAAATAGAGTTTCAGATAAAGACCAGTCACCTAATCCTGTTTATCACTAAATCAATAAAAATATGCAATAAATTCAACTGGTTGATGAGTTTTTTGTGTCAGTTTCTTTTACAACTTTGAGTGTTGCTAGATTGTGTAAAATCCTAACGTGCTGAAGTTATTTACTATTTTTATTGTGGCATTGTCCTTGCCTTAAGACCCAAGAATAAATAAAAATCACTCATTTCTAATGGAAATGGATTAAAAGGGAAAAAATGAAAAATAAAAGTTTAAAAGCTATTTTAGCTGTCGCTGTCTTGGCTGCAAGTAGTTTAGTTAATGTAGCAAATGCTAGTTTGATAAACGTAGACGTAAACAATGACGGCTGAAACATTGGATATTCAGTCCAGGGATCTGACTTGGTCTGGATGGATTTCGGTCAAAATAATACTGATAGCTATAAATTCGTCGCTGATAACCTAGGTGCAGGACAAAAATATGACGGATGGGACTTAGCAAATGAAGACGAAGTAACAACTATGTGGACTGCTATTTTCTCCCCATTTTTTGCTGGCGGTGACTACACAGACGGGCTTGGTACTGATGGGTTTAGAATCCACTATAGAAATGGCGATGTATTCGGAAATATTTTTGACATTGTCGGAACTAATACATATTTTAATATAGGTAACAATTATGAACAGCTTCAAGGTTATGGCCTTTTTGAAGGGTCTAGTGGCTTAAGTCATTTATGGTATGTAATCCACGAGGTTGATGCAGGGGGCGGGGACGTAGCAATGATAGATAATAGAGGAACGTTTGATGTGAATCGCAACAACACAGATCCATTGCTTTCGACTATGCTAGTTCGGCGTACGTCAGGTGCACGTGGCGGTAGTACAGCCGTTCCAGAACCGTCAACTCTCGCTATTTTTGCATTAGGAATGATTGGTTTAGCATCACGTCGATTTAAGAAACAATCCTAAATAATTAGTTTCACAATCGAAATTAATTATCGACGACGGTATGCCTGAATAAACCCATGTACCCAATGTTGTCGATAATCATCAAGAAGCATCTTCCAATTTGGTAGGTGCTTTTT